>Ga0105046_10003759_pt1 | contig 24109 bp, 20 predicted proteins | sample MAT03_FD_78385 | JGI IMG/M metagenome (GOLD analysis project Ga0105046, IMG submission 78385) | Freshwater microbial communities from Lake Fryxell liftoff mats and glacier meltwater in Antarctica - MAT-03 (megahit assembly) | ecosystem: Environmental > Aquatic > Freshwater > Ice > Liftoff...
CGTAATGACTGCGCAGCGATACTAATTTTTGATATATATCTTTGAAAATCAACTCGTTGCGTTGCACAAGCACTTCGCCTTTGCGCACCGTGATTCCGGTACTCCTGATCTCCGCGAGTTTCCCACGTTTGCCGGCTAAACTGAGCGAATCGCTGTACAACAGGTTGGGCGCCAGCGACTTTTCCAAAAGCGGCAGCATCAATTCAGGCTCGCGTAAGGTGCTGTATGGTAGCGTGTCGGTCAGGAATTTCTGTGCGCTGCGCAAAGTCAGCAGTTCCCTGACCGGCGCCCGCCGTTCGTTGGCCCCGGAAACCACGTAAATGTAGCCCGGGTTGTCTTTAAAAACCTCCTCCTCCGGATTGGTAATCCCAAGGGCATACAGTTTATTCAATAAAGCTTGGCCAAAAGCTTCGTAGGCGCCCGGATTATTGACCAATTCGCTGTACTGCGTATCGTGCCGGCCAACCTTGACCTGTTCATCCAGCAATTGGGAAAACAGGCGTTTTTGTTGCCGTGCTATATCCTGGTTCAAGATAAAATAAGGCGCATGCTCGTTTTTAATCCTATCGATTTGATCCTGGACCTGCGCTTCCGGATGCAACACTTCAAAATCGAACGGCGCTTTCAGGCTGCGGTAGTTCCAGAGCTGATCTTGCTCAAAGCGATAAGGAAAGGGCGTTTGCCGGGGCATCAGCAGCGCAGCCGCCAGGGCACAAGCCGGTACAAGCAGCCAGACCCAGCGTTCCAACCCGCCCCGGCCGGCTGGAACTGGCAAATAGCGTGAGATAAACGTATTGATTTTCAAAACTTTAGTCCTTCTCCTTTGCGCTTTTTTCCGACCGGGCACTCCATACTACCTCTTCTACGCCAAGATGTAGCGCCAGATGTCGCGCCAGCATAAAAAAATAGTCTGACAAACGGTTGAGGTATTGCAGGGCGAGCGGATCAACGGGCTCTTCCTGGTGCAAGGCCACAGCCAGGCGTTCGGCACGGCGGCAAACGGTACGGCAAACGTGGCAAAGCGACACCGCCGGATGACCGCCGGGCAAAATGAAATTTTTCAAAGGCGGCAAGGTAGCGTCCATGGCATCCATTTCACGTTCCAGCAAAGCGATGTCTTCCGGCGACAAATCGGGTGTCGGTGGATGTTTATCCGGATCGGAGGCCAAGTGCGCGCCTGTGGTGAACAAGCGGTGCTGAATTTGTTCCAAAACCGCCCGCACAGGGGCATCTTCCGTGGAATCGCGCAACCAGCCGATGAACGAATTGAGCTCGTCCACAGTGCCGTAAGCATCCACCCGCAAATGGCTTTTCAGCACACGCCGGCCGCCAAACAAGGCCGTGTCTCCTCGATCGCCCGTTTTCGTATATATTTTAAATCCCATGCATCTCGCGCTTTTGCAAACTCTTAAACGACCATATCTTATTGCCCCCCGCTTTTCGGCGCAACGTCTGTCCCGCCTTCCGTCGCTTTATCGACGGGTACTTCAGCCGCTTTCGGCTGATTGGGTTTCTCCATTTTCACTTCACTTTTCATATCGCACAACCCGGGAATCGGCAGGTTATTGATGGCCGCCCAGGTCATTGGGGCCCATTCCGCCATCGGTTTGCGCAGGTCTTCGTTGTGGGTACGGCCCTGCGCAAGGGTAAAGCGTTCCAGCAGTACTTGATTGAGCTTCGGCTTTACGTACTTGCAGGTGAGGGCCATGTTTTCATCCCCGGCCACCGGAATCAGTTCCAGGCAGGTTACGGCGTGGTTGATAGCGTCCATACCGTCGGTTGTGCCGTGAAATTCCAGGAAATCCCGGATGGCCTTGCGATCGCCTTTTTTGGCTTTTTCCAGTACCTCGACGTATTTAAAACCCATCTGTTCGGCAAAACGTACGACGCTTTCTGAAACGAAAATATCGGAAGCACCGTGCTCGACGGCAGCACTATTGGCTTTGGCGTCCGTTTGGCAACCGGCCTGCACAAACGGCATCAACAGCAGGACGAATATCCAGGTGAATAATTCTTTTCTCATGGGAAAACGATGATTTAAAGGTGATAAAAATGAAATTTTAACAGAACCGCATCGACAGGTAGAGGTGGCGAAAAACTCCGCATCTGCCCCCCGCCCGCAAAAGCAGCACAAAGGTGGGCAATCCGGGGCAAATTTCCATATTTGGAATACGATCCGGCTTTTTTTGTTGCAAAGGAAATGCCTACTTTTGCGCCGCTTTGCGCCGGAGCCACGTTTTTCGTTTTATTATAGTCGATACAAAATGGTTTTGAAGGAAACGGAATTGCAAGATATTCACATTCTAAACCCTTCTAAACCCCCTAAACCCTTCTAAACCACTCTAAACCGACTATAACACCTTTGGCCGGCCGTTTTTTTATTCTGTTTACCAATTCACACCACATACAATGGGACGCGCGTTTGAATTCCGCAAAGAACGAAAAATGAAACGTTGGGCCGGCATGGCCAAAACGTTCACCCGCATCGGCCGGGAAATTGCCCTCGCCGTAAAATCCGGCGGCCCGAATGCCGAATATAATTCCCGGCTCCGAATCGCTATCCAGAACGCAAAATCGGCCAACATGCCGAAAAGCAACGTGGAAAGCGCGATCAAAAACGCCAGCAGCAAGGAGGCAGAAAATTTCCAGGAAGTCGTCTATGAAGGTTATGCCGCACATGGTATCGCCGTTCTGGTGGAAACCGCCACGAACAACCCGACCCGTACGGTCGCCAACGTCCGTATGTATTTCGACCGCTGCGGCGGCGCCCTGGGCACTTCCGGCAGCGTGAGCTTTATGTTCAACCGAAAAGGCGTATTCCGGGTAAAAGCTGAAGGCCGCGACTGGGACGAACTGGAACTGGAACTGATCGATGCCGGACTGGAAGAGATCAAACGGGAAGACGAAGACGTGGTGCTCTACACCGACTTCAAAGATTTCGGCACGATGCAGAAAGCGCTCGAAGACCGCAGCATCGAGACCAGCAGCGCCCAGCTGGAATGGCTGCCTACCCAAAGCAAAAAACTGAACGATACGGAGGTGGAACAGGTCATCAAACTCATCGACAAACTCGAAGACGACGACGATGTGCTGAACGTGTTTCACATGATGGATATGAACGAAGAATAGCGTCTACTGGGACAGATGGCTCAAAAAGCCATAACTGGCTCGAAATCAAACATGTCGCACACCAGGTTCTGTTCGTTTCCCCGATATTCTTTGTGTACGAACTCATTCGTATGAACGTCGTACAAATAATCGTTTTGCCATTCGCGAAAATGCATACACAGCGCTTCGATGGCATCGCACACAAAGTGCATTTCTTCATCGGTATGCGTCGGATGGATCGATAAGCGGATCCATCCGGGCTTGAGGGATAGGTTGCCCTTATGAATTTCGGCCGTCAGCATGTGGGAATGACGCTCGTCGATATTCAACAAATAGTGGCCGTATGTACCGGCACAGGAACAGCCGCCCCGCACCTGGATGCCGAAACGGTCGTTCAGCAGTTTTACGCCCAGGTTAAAGTGCAGGCCATCGATGTAAAAAGAAAAAACGCCCAGGCGCTGCTCGATATGCCCGGCCAGCAAATGCAGGTTCGGGATATGTTTCAAGTGAGAAAACAGGATGCCGTGCATGATCTCTTTCTCCCGCGCCAACATGTTCCCGATACCCATTTGTTCTTTCAGCCGAACGCATAAGGCTGCCTTGATCGTTTGCAGAAAAGGAGGCGTGCCCCCATCTTCCCGTTCCTCGATGCTGTCGATATATTCGTGTTCCCGCCAGGGGTTGGTCCATTTAACCGTGCCGCCGCCCGGATTGTCCGGAATCCGGTTGTGGTACAGGGCCGTGTTGAATATAAGAATGCCCGGTGAGCCCGGGCCCCCGAGAAACTTATGCGGAGAGAAATAAATGGCATCCAGGTGTTCGAGCGGATCCTTGGGGTGCATGTCGATCGGCACATAGGGGGCCGAACAGGCAAAATCGACAAAACACAGGCCGCCTGAACGGTGCATTATTGCCGCAATGGCATGGTACGGTGTTTGAATGCCGCTTACGTTGGAGCAGGCCGTTACCGCCGCAATCTTGATCAGGCGGTTCTTATATTGTTTTAACAGATGTTCCAAACTGTCCAGGTCAACGAGTCCCTGTTCGTCCGCTTCGATCCGCACGACCTCGGCAATGGTTTCGAGCCAGGACGTATGGTTACTGTGGTGCTCCATGTGGGTCACGAACACAACAGGACGATCTGCTTCGGCTAATTGGAATTTTTCGCTGAAATGTTCCGGAACCCGCAGGCCGAGGATACGCTGGAATTTGTTGATCGCACCGGTCATACCCGAGCCGTATGCGATCAGGCAATCATCCGGCCCGGCATGAACGTGTTGTTTGATGATCTCTTTGGCCTTGTGGTAAGCCATGGTCATCAGGGTACCAGTTATGGAAGTCTCCGTATGGGTATTGGCGACAAAAGGGCCGAAATCCTGCGTGAGTTTTTCCTCAATCAGCCGGTACAAGCGACCGCTGGCGGTCCAATCGCAGTAGAGAATTCGCTTTTCGCCGTACGGACCCGTAAATGTGGCGTCCTGACCGATGATTTGATCCCGAAAGCGTTGAAAATAAGCCTCGAGCGTGGTGGAGTTACTGGACATCCGGCTAGTATTGGTATAGGTGAGAAAGATTATTTCGCTTTTTGTTGAAGCCGATGCAAAGTTAACTTTCCTGGTGTTACCACATGCCTAAAAACAAAACCGCCTAACTCCTTAAAAGTTAGACGGTTGCGAAGTAAACTCGTAGCGCGAGGGAGATTTGAACCCCCGACCTTGCGATTATGAATCGCATGCTCTAACCAACTGAGCTATCGCGCCAAAAATGCGGACGCAAAGATAAGCGCGTCCAAATCAATTCTACAAATTAAAACGCCAAAAAAACATCAATCCAGAGTCTCCCGCCCAACGATCGTTCCCGCTCCTTTTTTGTGCAAATCAAAAACCACCACCTCGTTCCGGCCTTTTTTCATAAACGCGCCGGGCAGGTACAAGCGTTGTTGCGGCCCGATGTTCCAATAACGCCCAAGGTTGATCCCGTTTACCCAGACCACCCCTTTCTCCCAGCCCGACATATCCAGATACGTATCGCCGAGTGAAGCCATGTATAATTCTCCTTTGAAAAAACGGCCCGGCTGATCGTTCCAGGGACTGCGGTCGCATTGCTCGGGTAAAGCGGCGATATACTCGCTTTCCATCGGCAGGGAAAATACCTGCCAGTCGCCGAGGGTCGTGCCGTCGAGCGTAACTTGTTCCGTAATACCCTTGGGATCAAGCATGTGCGGACCATAATTCACCCGGCCCATCCCTTCGACCAGGATATCGAGTTGGCGGGCAGCTAAATCGGTTTTGGGCAGTATGATGGCCTGCACTTTTTTACTGCGGTCCAGCGACCCGATGTATTGGCCGTCTAAGTACACGTTGGCGTAGTCGTGCAGGTCTTGCAGGATCAGTTTTCCGCCGTTTTGTCCTTTCAGGGTAGTGCGATACAGGATAAAACCGAAGTTCTGGCCGTACTGTTCCATTGGTTTGGGCTGCGCGGACAAGACAGGCTCGGGCAAAAGTTCAAAAACAGAACACACCGGCTGCATCGCAATTTCGCCCAGGGACATGTGGAAAGCTGGCCGGGGCGGATTCGGCGGCGGCGTACTGCTATACCTGGCCAGCAGGCGGCGAATCGCCTGGTACTTAGGCGTTAAGGAGCCGTCTTCCCGGATCGGCGCGTCGTAGTCGTAGCTGGTTACGTCGGGTTGGTACGCCTCACCCATGTTGGCGCCGGCGTAGAAACCGAAATTGGTTCCGCCGTGCAGCACGTACAGGTTCCAGGATTTTTTATTGCGGATCAGCCATTCCAGGTCGCGCAGTATGTGGGCCGTATCGGCGCGGGCCCACGGTTCACCCCAGTGCGTCAGCCAGCCGGGGTAATATTCCGAACAGAAAGCCGGCACGTCGGGCCGGGCTTTTTTGGCTGCGGCAAAATCGGCCGCATTGGCCCCCGGATCGAGGCCGACGATGCAGCCGGGAATAGAGCCTCCATCCAGCATTTTCGGCGAGGCGCCGTCGGCCGTGGTAAGCGGCACATCTATACCGGCGGCCCGCCAGGCGTCGCGCAGGGCGAGCAGGTAAGCCGGATCCTTGCCGTAGCTGCCAAATTCGTTTTCCACCTGTAGCAAAATGACGTTCCCGCCCCTCGTAATCTGGTGGAACTTAACGATTTCCGCGATTTTATCTACATAATTCAGCGCCGGACGCAAATACGCCGGGTCCGTGCTGCGGATCTTAATGTCGGGTTTTGCCAGCAACCAGGCGGGCAAACCGCCGAAATCCCATTCGCCGCACACATAAGGCCCGGGCCGTACGATCACGTACAAACCCACGGCTTTGGCTTCGCGGATAAAAGCGGCCAGGTCGTTATTTCCCTGAAAATTCCAGCGGCCCGGCTTGGGTTCCATGGCGTTCCAGAACACGTAGGTCGCCACGGTGTTGAGCCCCATCGCCTTGGCTTTCAGCAGGCGGTCGCGCCAATACAGGCGAGGGATCCGCTGAAAGTGCATTTCACCGCTCCAGATTTGAAACGCTTTGCCGCCGAGGTAAAAACCGCTCGTGTCGTAAGTAAACGAGGACGATGCCTGGGAAAAAGCCGTGGCCGGGGGCGTCAACAAAAAGGCCCACAGAAGAAAAAGAAGGATCCGCATGCGGCAAAAATAGTGCTACTGCTTCACAAAATCCAGCGACACCGAATTGATGCAATAACGCAGGCCGGTCGGCGCCGGGCCGTCGTCGAATACGTGGCCCTGGTGGCCGCCGCAACGGGCACATTCCACTTCCGTACGCACCATGCCGTACGCGGAGTCTTTTACGTCCCGGATGCAATCGGCATTTAATGGCTGATAAAACGAGGGCCAGCCGGTGCCCGACTCGAATTTGGTCTCCCAGGCAAACAGGGGCAAACCGCAGGCGGCGCAGATAAATACGCCTTTCTCGTGGTTCTTGACCAAATCGCCGGTGAAAGCCTGTTCGGTGCCTTCTTTGCGCAGCACATCGTATTCCTGCGGGGTCAGTTCTTTTTTCCACTCGGCATCAGTTTTCATGATTTTGATCAATTTACCGGCAGTGTCGTATTGCGGCAGCACGATGGAATCGGTGGAAACAGTGGCAATGGTCTCCGTAGCGGACGGCGCCGCTTGATCCGTTTTATTTGAAACAGCCTGGGATCCGCAGTTGAGGGAGAAAAGCATTAAAAAAAGCAAACGAAACATGGATGGTTCAATTTTTGATAAGTGAATAAAGGTGATCGCACGGTGACGGGTTCCTCCCTACTTTCGCTTCCGCGGTTCGTTCCACTCTTCCCGCTCTGCATACCGGACAATATTTTTCATAAAATTGGCCATGGACAAAAACACGAGAAAACCGAGCGTAACGACGATGAAAATCCAGCGATATGTTCCAGCATCCCGCAGGGGAATACCGGAAAAAAGCCAGGCAGCCATACCACTACACAACGCCAAACCCATATAACTGTATACGGAATGACCCCAATACTTGGCAAAACTGTCGGCGCGAAGACTCATCAGGCTATTGAGCAGGGCGAACAACAGCATAAAACCAGACGAAATTGACCAGGGAAACAAAGGGTCCTGGATAAAAATATGGGAAACCGTCAGCAGCCAGGCCAATATCATCAGCACGAGCCCTGCGGCGAGAAGTAGCCCGGCCTGCACAGGGGGCTTAACAATTTGACGATCAAGTGTTGAAAACATCTTTTTTACGGTGGATGGTGGACAGTACACGTTGGACGGCTACCGAATCATAACCCCTTTCCGATTCAGAAAAGGAATTTCGGTGAAATTCATTTGATCGAGGCTGCCGGGCACAAACACATATTTCTTGTCGTAGAGGTATTCGTTAAAAGAAAAACTGACCCAGTATTCGTTGGCCAGATTCAATACGTCCTTTGGCACAGGCTCTATCTTGACCACTTCCAGGGGCCCGATGGCTTCCCAAAAATAGCGCATTGTGGACGTCCTCCGTTGCTCGCCGTCGATCTCCCCGTAACCCCGGGAATTGACCAGAACGGAATAAATCGCTTCGTCTTTCAGGTTAATGAGGTAGGTATCCCAGAAGTACTCATGATCCTCCTCCGATTCCTGGCGGGGCACAACCGCAATCGCCAGGTCTTCCACTTTTAAAATTGGAATGTCCTTTTTCATAGTTGTTCTTCCATGATTTCGCAGCCGAAAACGGCGCCGAAATGCTGTTTGATGTGATACTTCACTTCCTCCATATCCACCTCGCGGCCCAGTTCGCGCTGGAGTGAAGTGACTGTTTTATCCGGATCGCTAATCCCGCAAGGTATGATATAGTTGAAATAGTCGAGGGATGTATTGACATTAAATGCCCAGCCATGCAGGGTTACCCAGCGGCTCAGGTGTACGCCGATGGCACAAATTTTCCGAAAACCGGTAGTGCGCTCAGACGATAACGGGTGATCTTCTTCATTGGCATTGGCATCGCCACCGACCCATACACCCGTGTAATCTTTAATCCTAAAAGCCCGCATGCCGTATTCCGCCAACGTACGGATGATCACTTCTTCGATATCCCGCACATAGCGATGCACGTCGGTAAAAAAACACTCCAGATCAAGAATCGGATACCCGACAATCTGGCCCGGGCCGTGAAATGTAATGTCGCCGCCGCGGTTGATGGGATAATATTCAATACCACGTGCAGAAAGTTCCGCTTCGCTCAGCAGCAGGTTGTCGATCGACCCGCTTTTGCCTAAAGTATAAACAGGCGGGTGTTCTACCAGCAACAAATGATGGTGTTGCGGATACGATTTTGGGGCTAAATCCCTGTTTTTCAGTTTATTGTCAACCAACGCGCGGTGCAGGCCAGCCTGAAAATCCCAAGCTTGCTGGTATTTTTGTACACCCAAATCCTGAAAAAAAACGGTCTGCATAATCAACTGAAACAGCAGTTTGAAAGAGAAGTTTTGGCGAAAATAAGGGTAAATCAAAAATAAGCGGGCAAGCATGCCGAGCTTCCCGCCGGGGCTTCTACCTTTGCATCCCGTAACAATTCAAACCATACATGACGAAATACATATTTGTTACGGGCGGCGTGACCTCCTCCCTTGGGAAAGGCATTTTATGCGCATCGCTGGCCAAACTACTTCAGGCACGCGGCTTTTCCGTTACCATTCAGAAATTCGATCCTTACCTGAACGTCGATCCTGGCACGCTCAACCCTTATGAGCACGGCGAATGCTACGTCACCGACGATGGCGCCGAAACCGACCTCGACCTCGGGCATTACGAACGTTTCCTGAATACACCCACGTCCAAGGCCAACAACGTGACCACCGGTGCTGTCTATCAAACGGTCATCAACCAGGAACGCGAAGGCGCTTACCTCGGCAAAACGGTCCAGATCGTCCCACACATCACCGATGAGATCAAACGCCGGATGTTGCTGCTTGGGCAAAGCGGGATATACGACATCGTGATCACCGAACTGGGCGGCACCGTGGGCGACATCGAATCGCTGCCTTATGTAGAATCGGTACGCCAGGTGCGCTGGGAACTCGGCCGCGATAATTGCATCGTCATCCACCTGACCCTGGTTCCTTATCTCAAAGCCGCCAAAGAACTCAAGACCAAACCCACACAACACTCTGTAAAAGAATTGCTTAGCCTCGGCGTGCAGCCTGATATTTTAGCCTGTCGCACCGAACATCCGCTGGGCGCCGAACTCCGCCGCAAACTTGCGCTATTCTGCAACGTGGAAATGTCATCGGTCATCGAAGCGATGGACGCCGACAGTATTTACGACGTGCCGCTGATGTTATTAAAAGAGCGGCTCGACAGCGTGGTCATTTCAAAGCTCCACCTCAACGATCGCCGCGAGCCAAACCTGGTTTCCTGGAAGGCGTTTTTGGGCAAACTCAAAAACCCGCTACACGCCGTGAAGATCGGCCTGATCGGCAAATACAACGAATTGCCCGATGCGTATAAATCTATTTACGAATCCTTTATACACGCCGGCGCCGTCAATGAATGCAAGGTCACGGTAGTGCCAATTCATGCAGAAGAACTGGAAGGCAGCTACAAAACCGTTGGTCAGTCCCTGGCGCAACTTAATGGCATTTTGGTCGCCCCGGGCTTCGGCGAACGCGGTATTGAAGGTAAAATGACGGCTATTCGATATGCACGGGAACACAATGTTCCGTTTTTCGGCATCTGCCTGGGTATGCAAACCGCCTGTGTCGAATTTGCCCGCAACGTCCTAAACCTCAAAGAGGCCGCTTCGACAGAAGTAAACCCGAAAACACCCGATCCCGTGATCGATATGATGTTCGAGCAAAAGAATATCACCCAAAAAGGAGGTACCATGCGCCTCGGCGCCTACCCCTGCGAAGTGAAGAAAAAAACAAAAGCGTTCGATGCTTATAAAAATACGAGCATCAGCGAACGCCACCGCCACCGCTGGGAATTTAACAATGCCTACCTCGAGCAATTCGAAAAAGCCGGTATGATAGCCACCGGCATCAATCCGGAGACCAAATTAGTCGAAATCATGGAGTTAAAAGACCATATATGGTTCGTCGGCGTGCAATACCATCCGGAACTAAAAAGTACCGTGGAAAATCCGCACCCGCTCTTCGTATCGTTCGTGAAATCTTGTATAGGGCTATAACAAAGTTACCGAACCTTCATACTCGAACGGCTCGCCCCGGGGGCCTGTAAAACGAATGGAATAGATGTACACGCCTTTGGGCATCAGCTTACTGCTACCCATTCGGCGTCCATCCCAGGTTTCCTGTGCATCGTTGGTTTCAAACAGCATTTCACCCCAGCGGCTCCAGATCGTCATGCGATAATTGGTATATCCGGGCAGAATACCCAATATGCCAAAACGATCGTTGCCGTTGCTGCTGCCAAGTCCCGGCGCAAAAACATTGGGAATATACAACTGCACCTTAGGCACAATATCCACGATCTGCGTCAACGTATCCATACATCCCTGAACATTGCTGACCATCAGTACAACCGGTACAAGCCCGGTATCAGGGAAGGTGTACAAGGGGTTAAATTGCTGGGAAGTGCCGAAACTGCCAAAGGTCCAGGACCATAAAACAGCACTGGCATCGGACAAATTGGTAAACAGCAAGGTATTATCGAGATTGCTGGGATTTTTGGGCAAATAACGGAAGCCCGCGACCGGAGATGCATATACAAGCGCCGTATTGACAAAGGTATCCGTTGAAAAACAACCGTAAGGCGTCGTCACGGCTAAGCTCATCGTATAAATGCCTGGTTCATAAATATGTAAGGGATTGGCTACATCGTAGGCAAATTCGCCGTCTCCGAAGTCCCAAACCACATGACTGCCCGTAATATCAAAACTGTCTAACAAAGGGAAAATGGCCGGTGCAGGGACGCATAACAACTGCGGCGACAGCGGCGGAATGACGGGCGGTAATTTTGGTTCCCAAACCAGCGAAAGGAGATGATCGTCTTTGCAGCCGTCCGAGTCAATCACCTGGAGGCGCACCAGATACGTGCCGTATGCCGGAAAGGTGATCACCGGGCTCGCCTGCGTGGTCGGCGGAACCAGCGGCCCGAAAGTCCATTGCCAGGAGACTATACCGCCCGTCGTTGCGCCGGACACCGAACTATCGGCAAAAACAACTGGCGTTTCCAAACAGATATCCCAGCTTTCGGAAAAAGCGGCTACCACGCCGGGGTAGGCGCGAAGGGTGATATAAGCCGAGTCGGAACAACCCAAAGACCCGCGGTTCAGGAACAAGCGGCCCGCGTATTCACCATAATCAGGCAGTACAACCGTCAAATTCCAGGCATTGGAGATAAAAATATTACCACCCCCAAGGTCTACTTCCCACTCCCAGTTCAAGAGATCGTTGGTTTGCGGGCTTTTATTGAGTATTGTGATGACTTTTTGCCCGCAGCGTTTGATCAAAAATTGTTTCGGTCCCAAAATTTGGTCTGCTTCCATATCGGCCACCACAGACGAGGCGCAATCCACCACATTAAATTGAAAATCGCGCAGAATGGAACCGATCAGCTGTCCGTTCCGGTATTCTTTAACACATATACCCACCACGAATTGCCCGAGAAAAAAGGGTGTGCCGGTGAGCAAACCGCTCATCGTGTCTACCGTAACAAGCGGACTACCGCCCATCGGCACGTCCTGGCTGTAAATTCCGGTAAAAACAACCTGGTCGAAAGGTGGTGGGCAAGGAGGAGTAGGAACCGGCGAATCGCAATTTCCACCACCTTGTCCGCCGCCTGTCAAGGGAGTACAAAAGGCATAAACCAATGAATCGCCGTCGGCATCGGTTGCGCCATGATCGAAATTCAGGGGCAGGTTATTGCAAATAAACGTTGGCGGGTAATTGGTAAAAACCGGGCTGCTGTTATTCATTGCAAAAGCTTCGGGCGTGATTTCTACCATATAAGTAGCCCCGAATTGATCCGGATTGATGATGTTCACAATCTGATCGGTGCGGCAACAGCGTTGATAGACAATGATATAGTTGTCGATTAACTGTTCTTTCAAAATGAGTGTGAACACATATATGCCACGTTGCACGCAGGCGTTGGACACCGCCGATACATCCGCACAGGGCGGAATGACCGGATCAACGAATTGAATATCGTTCGTGCTGACCAAAATACTGGTATCCAGAAGAGCGCTGGTTTGATCGCCCAGGAAAATACCAATGGAAGCCGGGTTGTCGAGCAGCCCGCCACCGCTGTCGCAATCGCGGTAAATCACCAGGGTAAATTCGAATACTTTAAGCCCCCCGCCCAGGTCCTCCACAAAACGGTAAGTCATGTCGCCGCCGATGATATGTTTGGCATCCGCAGTCAATGGTAGTAGCAAGGCAAGACAACAAACTACAGCAGCAAAAAAATGGCCGGCCGCAGAGAAAGTCTTCCAACAGCGCTGGATGATAAAAATCGGGTTGGGATGTTTCATTGTTGGTTAGCTGTTAAAGGTATTAATACTGAAATCCGGATGAACCGCAGGACCGAAGCAATCTTACTGCCCTTTTTGATCCCTCAAATTTGAGATTTGCTGCGGCTTTTTCCCTATTCGTGTGGCATTTTGTCCAAATAATGCAAATTTTAACGAATTTACCCGCCGAAGCCCTGCTGGCTTCGGCGAGTAAAATGTCGGTTTCTGCTCCTGCTATTTGCGGAGAAAATTAATAAGCGCTAAACGAATATCGTTGCGAAGGTCGGTTTTGTCGGCCGGATTTGGTTTTTTAATGACCGGGATATCCAGGTTGTCCGAGCCTTTTCCATCGGCGCCGGGCGCCGCTTTCAGGAATCCCATATTTTGTTCGTTGCCAGTGAGTAGAAAATCGGGCAGCACAACTTTATACATTTTAGTTTCATCTAAAGGCTTTTGATTGATCTGCCACTGTTTTTTTGCCTCGTCATAGCCAACCAATCCCCATTGCAGGTAGCCGCCATTGCCTCTGTTCCGCACACCGGTATCCAGCGTTTTCCGCAGGAGGCTGCCGCGCATCTCCACTTCGGTAATCGCGCCGCCAAAAGGCAGCATCCGCACGATATCGATTTCCGCCAGGGTTCCGCTGAGCACGTCGTCTACCCGGATGGAGCCGCTGTTTAGCAGCGCGCAGTCGGGTTTGGTTTTGGACGCTGCAAGCATCGCATCGGTGATCATTTTTCCGGCCGGGGCCTGCTGCTGCCGGATGATATCTTCGCGGCAGTCAAGCGGTTCTTTCAGGTCGATCACTTTTTTATTGGCATCAAAACCGGAACTGCTCAATGCAGTATTTTTGATTTTTTCCCACTTCGCAACGATGGCAGCAGTCGTCGGCTCATCGACGATGCTACTGTTTACCTTTCGCAGTTCGGAAGTGACTGTGGCTTTTTTCGCGCGTTTGTCATACCGAAGGGTATGCACGTACACTGTTTGAGCATTGGCGTCGGCTTTGGCAACTGTTGCGCGACCGATCTTGTAGATCATGTTGTCGTGGTCGTGTCCGCCCATCACCAGGGGCACTTCCGGCAGCATCGCCGATAGTTTTTTATCGTCTTCGATGGGCAAATGCGTGAGCGCTACCACAACGTCCGACTTGGTTTTCAAGTCATTGTATTGTTTGCGCGTCGCCACGGACCAATCGGAATAGTCCACCCAGGGTTTTTTGCCGGTATTGATCAGCACGCCGAACAGGCCCAGATTGATGCTCGTACCATCGGCATCTTTTACCGTTACCACGACGTTATCAGGGCAAGATTCTTTTTGGCCATTGCGGTTTTTAAAAAAGGGTTCCATGCTTCCGTCGGCATTTTTCAGGCGGGCATTGGCGGCCATCCAGGTAAAATTAGATTCGTCCAGACGGGCCTGTAAATCGGACAGATCGTCGTAATCGAATTCATGATTCCCGAAAACCACCCAATCCAGGCCAAGTGCATTGAGCGTTTCCACCATGTGTTTGCCCCGGATGCGCTTGCCTTCGTTTTTGAGCGTCCCGATAACGGAAGGACTGATAAAATCGCCGGAGAGCACGGTGAACGTGTTGGGATTTTTCGCCAGGAGCGCTTTGCGGATCGAAGCTACCCGGGCCAGACCTCCGCTGTTGCTGGATGGGGACGGCGATATCTCGTACACGTCGTTCATCTGCAAAAACGTGATCTCTATAATGCCGTCGTCGCCGCCACTGGCTTTTTTTGCCGAATTGCAGGCCATAAAAAAGCAGCCGAGCAGTAAAAATGGAAGCAGGAATTTAAATGTCTTCATGGTAGAAAGATTTAGTTGTCAAATGAACCTGAATTGGCGAAATCCCCGGAAATTTGTCCCGCAATTTACCCGACGCAAAGTTGACATGAATTTGTAAATCCGGTGTAAAATAAGCGCCATCATTTATTCCTCATTTATTATTAGCCCAATAATGCCCGAATCAAGCGCCATTCCCCCAAAACTACTCTGGCAGCCAGATGCCGAACTCCTGCGCGACAACCAGATGTCGCATTACATGGATTGGCTGGCGCGGGAAAAGGGTCGGCGTTTCGACCACTACCACGATCTCTGGCAATGGTCGGTTGAAGACCTTGCCGGATTTTGGGAAAGCCTGTGGGACTATTTCCGGGTGATTGGGCACAGCGGGTACAAAGAAGTCTTAACTGGCTCCGAAATGCCTGATTATGAATGGTTTACCGGTGCAACGCTTAACTACGCAGAACATATTTTCCGGAATAAAACAGACCAACATCCGGCCATACTTTTCCAAAACGAACGACAAGGACTGATCGAAATATCCTGGGCGGAACTGGAGCGTCAGGTCGCGATCATGACGGCATATCTGCGCGACTGCGGCGTGCGGCCGGGCGATTGCATTGTGGCGTATTTACCCAATTCCCCCCATGCGATTGTCGCCGTGTTAGCCGCCATGTCGCTCGGCGCGGTATGGTCCAGTTGTTCACCCGACTTCGGCGCCAACAGCGTAGCCGACCGCTTTGTACAAATTCAGCCCAAAGTGTTGTTCACAGTAGACGGATACGCCTACGGAGGCAAATCTTTTGATAAAATGCCGGTTGTGCGCGAGATATGCGCGCTGCTGCCCACCCTTGAAAAGGTCGTTTTTATCCCCTACCTCGATGAAAATGCCCAAGCCCGGGACATCCCCCAGGCCATCACCTGGAACGAAATCCTAAGCGCCTACGCTGAAGCTTTGGCGGGTAAATCAGCCACATTCACCCCCCTACCCTTCTCCCACCCGCTGTGGGTCCTGTATTCCTCCGGCACAACCGGTGTTCCCAAAGCCATTACCCACTCGCATGGCGGCAACCTGCTCGAACACCTGAAATACCTGCACCTGCACAATGATGTTCGACCGGGAGAACGTTTCTTTTGGTTCGCCACAACCGGTTGGATGATGTGGAATTTCACCCTGGCCTCCATGCTGGCCGGCGCGACCATTGTATTGTACGACGGCAGCCCGGGCTACCCAAGCCTGGACGTGTTGTGGGATTTGGCGGAAAAAGCCCGAATTACCCATTTCGGCACCTCGGCACCATTTCTGGTGAGCTGTATGAAACAGGGCTTGTCGCCCGGGGACAAATTTGACCTAAGTCATTTACGTTCAATTGGTTCCACCGGCTCGCCTTTGCCTCCGGAAGCTTTCGGATGGGTGTACGAGCACATCGATCCAAAGGTTTGGCTTTCGTCTATGGCCGGCGGCACCGACGTTTGTACGGCCTGGGTGGGCGGAAATCCGATATTGCCCGTGTATCAGGGAGAAATACAGTGTCGGTGCCTCGGCTGTGCCATGGAAAGTTGGGACGAAAACGGCCGGCCCGTCGCCACCGGAACCGTCGGAGAGATGGTCGTCACCAAGCCCATGCCTTCCATGCCCGTTTTTTTCTGGAACGACCCAGACGGGTCCAAATACCGAAGTAGTTATTTCGAGCACTACCCCGGCGTATGGCGGCACGGCGACTGGTTGTCCATCACGCCAAGGGATACCCTGATCATCCTCGGGCGTTCGGATGCAACCCTGAATCGCCAGGGCGTACGTATCGGAACTGCAGAAATTTACCGCGCCATCGATACCATTCCGGAAATCAGGGATAGCCTGATCATCAACATCGAAAAACGCGACGGGAGCGACTGGATGCCCCTTTTTGTGGTTTTAATGCCCGGCGCAACGCTCGATGAACGATTGAGAACGAGCATCAAACAGGCCCTGCGCAGCGCATACAGCCCGCGCCATGTTCCCGACGATATCCTGGAAGTCCCCGACATTCCTTGTACGATTTCCGGTAAAAAGATGGAGACTCCGGTCAAAAAAGTGCTACAGCGAAAACCCCTCGACAAAGCGTATAACCGGGATGCCATGAAAAACCCGGAAGCGATGGATTTTTTCATTGCACTGGCCGCAGCAAAGGACTGGAGTTTATAAGGCCGTACTTGCTGAGACAGCCTCTTTTCTTTATAAAAATTGTGTTTAAAGTCCAATTTCAGGGACGGATCCAGCGGGTTTAGTACCATTTTTATGCCCGTTTTTAACTTTCCGGGCCAAAACGTTCGCATTTCAGGCAAAGTCATTGAACTTTACGCGACTAAACCCCTCTAAACCTTTCTAAACCCTCTAAATCTTTCTAAACCCTTTTCGATTATGCACTACCATGCCTTAGGCGAGATTCCGCCCAAACGACATACGCAATTCCGGCAGCCCGACGGGAGCCTGTACCACGAAGAACTGTTCAGTACGGAAGGGTTCAGCGCGCTGTACTCCTTAGTGTATCATTGTAATGCCCCCACGCAAATTGTTCAGGTAGGCGACCCTTACAGCGTCGCGCCCAGGACGGTGCATGATAAACAATTGAAACACCGCTGTTTAAAAGGTTTTCAAGTGGAACCGGAGGATGATTACCTGCGTTCACGCAAACCGGTATTGGTCAACAACGACTGTAAAATCATCCTCGCTGCCCCGCGCAAAAGCATGACGGATTATTTCTACAAAAACGCCGATGCTGACGAAGTGATTTTTATCCACGAGGGTACCGGACGCCTTCGTACGATGTATGGTACGCTCGCCTTCGGGTACGGCGACTATCTGGTCATACCGCGCGGTACGACCTATCAACTCGATTTTGACGATGCTGAAAACAGGCTCTTTATTGTGGAAAGCAGCGGCCCAATCACCACGCCGAAGCGCTATCGAAACGAATTCGGACAGCTACTGGAACATTCGCCCTATTGCGAACGGGATATTCGCAAACCGACAGACCTTGAAACGCATAACATTAAAGGAGACTTTCTTTTGTATATAAAAAAACAGGATAATATTTACCCTTACCACTACTTGAATCATCCTTTCGATGTGATCGGCTGGGACGGCTATGTTTTCCCATACGCCTTCAGTATTCATAATTTCGAGCCAATTACGGGGCGTCTGCACATGCCTCCCCCGATTCACCAAACCTTTGACGGGCACAATTTCGTCATTTGCTCTTTCGTACCCCGGATGTACGATTACCACCCGCTTTCGATTCCGGCGCCTTACAACCACTCCAACATCGATTCGGACGAAGTGCTATATTACGTCGATGGCGACTTTATGAGCCGAAAACACGTGGAACGCGGCATGATCACCTTACACCCTGGCGGTATTCCCCATGGCCCGCACCCCGGCACCGTAGAAAAAAGCATCGGCGCCAAAGAAACCCGTGAATTAGCGGTCATGGTAGATACTTTCCGCCCTCTGCTGATGACCGACTACGCTGCGGGTATAGAAGACGGACATTATTACCGGTCGTGGTTAACGGAATAATAACTGCATAAAAAAAGCCCCGACACATTTGCCGGGGCCGATAACCAAATCAAACTTTCTGTAAAAGTTTGTCTTTATGCCAATAGCGGCCATTTACTTATTTCGAAGTGAAGCGTATTTGCCGGCATGCAAACGCAGCACAGGTCAATCTGTATTGCGGGAGCAAAACGACCACAGTTGGGTGTTGAAACACGACTATTATTTGTAAAGAAAACCCGTATGCCGGACGGCACACGGATATAGCAAGGGGATTTCATGCCGGATAAGTCGTTTTTGTTTTTATAGCCGGGCCGATGGCCTTATTTTTAGTTGCTGGGAATTATTCCCCAAAAGACGGATAAAAAAACAAAAACGTTGCACGGAAGTAGCCAGACGACTCAAATTAACATTCGAAAAGCCGAAATCTATCGTCGAACGGCAAAACAATAAAAAAAAGTCACTTGCCTTACTTAATGATCGCAATATTCAACCCAACAATCAGACGCGAGGGGTTGGTGCTGAAATGGTACGGCTGGCCGAAGAAATTGATGTGGTCCCCGGATTTATTAAAGTTGCCTTCATATCGGATATCGGCAGAAAAACGTCCTTTCCCGATCGTCAGGCCGGCGAGCCAGCCCCAGGTCATTTGTTTGAACCGTGCCGAATACCCTTTGATGTCGGTCAATTCACTGTTACTGTTCAAAAAATAATGGCCAACCGGCCCCCCACTCAAACGGAAAGGCCCCGCACTGAATCCAACCAATACCGGCATATCCAGGTATTGGTAGCGTTCATTTTTGATCACCTCTTCCAAGCTGTTTTCTTTGTACCGGTAATCCGTTTTAGTTGAGTTGAAGATCAGCTCGGGTTGAATAAAGAACGCATTGCCGATGCGAACGTAGACGCCAAACTGCGTACCGAATTTGAATTTATCCACCCCGAAATTAAACGATGAATCACCGGGGACAAAAATATCGTCCGGTTTATGTAGCTGGGTATTGATCCCACCCTTGAGGCCAATGGAAAATTGGGATTGCGCGGAGAAGGCACAAAACATAAAAATGATGAGTGCCGGAACTGATACATGTTTCATAAATCGCAGGTTTTGTATTGTTGAACGATGAAACGCCGGACTCTAAAAAGTTGATACGAATCGGGGTGAAAATTGTTTTGGTTTAACCTTTTCCTAACCATCTGGGGTCTGGTAGTGTTTATTAACGTACTTTTGCCGCCCAATATGGAAGTCCACACAGCAGAATTCATTGCCAGCCACCCCAGAGAAAGCCAATGCCCGAAAGACGGCAGACCGGAATTTGCATTTATCGGACGTTCCAACGTAGGCAAATCATCCCTGCTCAACATGCTCACGGCGCGCAAAGGCCTTGCCAAAGTATCAGCCACACCGGGTAAAACGCAGTTGATCAATTATTTTTTGATCAATAAAACATGGTACCTGGTCGACTTGCCTGGATACGGTTATGCCAAGGTATCAAAAGATAAACAAAAAATCCTTGCCAGCATGATAAAAGGCTACTTGTTTCAGCGTGAAAGTTTGAAATTGGCCTTCGTATTGATCGATCCGAATATTCCACCCACAAAAATCGACCTGGAATTTATCAACGGCCTCGGCGAACACAGCGTTCCGTTTGCATTGGTGTTTACCAAAGCGGATAAGTTAGGCCCGGTTAAAATACAACAAAATATCGATGTGTTTATGCAGGAATTGTCCAAATCCTGGGAAACGCTCCCGCCCTACTTCACCAGTTCCGCCGAACGCCGAACCGGTAAAGCAGAGATTCTTAATCATATCGATCTGGTACTGAAGGCGAAATGAAAAAAGTAAGAATATATCAGCGAATCATCGAAAACATCGAGGACTGGCCGATATACCGGCTTAGCCAGGATCGCGCGGCTTTTCTCCGGGAGATCGACGAATTCACCGCAAAGCGATTGATCAGCCGTCACCGCAAAGACCTGAGCGATGTAATCGTAAAAACAATTTATCAGGAGCGTATTCGTATTAAAGAAGACCCCTGGAAAGTTGACCCACCGAATGACCGCACCTTTTGGAATAAGGTTAGTAAAAAACTCATTACCAAGACATTAGACCGCAAAGACCCTGCAGCCAAAGAAGCGGCGGAAGATATTTTAAAAAAGATCATCCACCGCTACTCGGAAGAGATCGTAGGCACCTTTAAGATCCCCACCTTCCGGTTTGCCCAGCGTTTTTTGACGGTACTGTTCAATCGCCTGTTTAACGCAGCCGTCGATAAAAGCATCCGAAGCCTGTGGCGGGGCAGGCGCCAATTGTACGAACGCCTAAACGTTGTGGGCGATGTCGATACCATCCGCGAACTTTTCAAACACGGCACGGTAGTCGTCGTACCCACGCATTCCAGCAACCTCGACTCGATTTTGGTGGGATACGCCATGGACCAGATCATGGGCATGCCGTCTTTTTCCTATGGCGCGGGACTCAACCTGTATAATTTCGGTCCGGCTGCTTACTACATGAACCGGCTGGGCGCGTACAGGGTGGATCGTCGTAAAAAAAATCCGATATACCTGGAAACGCTCAAAACGATGAGCACCCTCAGCATCCAGCGCGGGGTAAACAGCTTGTTTTTTCCCGGAGGCACCCGCTCGCGCTCCGGAGAGTTGGAAACAGGACTGAAAATGGGACTGCTCGGTACTGTCGTAGAAGCGCAGCGGGCTTTATGCCAAAAAAATGAGGGCAAAAAAGTTTTCATCGTGCCCATTATCATAGGCTACCATTTCGTATTGGAAGCGCCTTTTTTGATCGAGCAATACCTGCGCAGCACTGGAAAAGAGAACTATATCCGCTTGAAAGACGAGGGCAAAAGTATCCGCAGCTGGCTGCGTTTTATTTGGCGTTTTTTAACCACGACCAATGATATTACGCTTAGCGTAGGAAAACCCATGGACGTGCTGGGGAATTTCGTGGACAATCAGGGGCGCAGCTTCGACAGTTACGGCAATGAACTGGACATCCGCGAATATTTCATGTCCAAAGGAGAGATCAACGAAGATCGGCAGCGGGAAGAAGAGTATACCAAACTGCTGGCCGAGCGTATTGCGGATCGTTATCACATTGAAAACGTGGTGCTTTCGAGCCAATTGGTCGCCTTCGCCGTTTTCCAGATGCTCATGCATGAAAACCCAAAATTAGACTTATTCGGTATTTTACGGCTTCCGCCCGACGATTACGTTTTTCCTTTCCGCGCCGTGGAAGAAGTGGTCGAACAAATGCAGCACCGGCTAAACGAATGGGAGATGCATGGCAAAATCCGTCTGGCCCCTGAAATCCATTTACAGCCGGATGAAATTGTACGCGACGGGATCAAACGCCTGGGCGTTTTTCATACGGAAAAACCACTCGGTTTCAATAAGGAAGGCGACATCGTATCGTCCAACTTCCGGGTCTTGTATTTTTACCATAACCGCCTGAAAAACTATAGTCTTGATAAGGCGGTACACTGGAAAGCGGAAGAGATTGAGGTATTGAAAGTAGATTGACTGATAATGGGTTAGGAAGTTTAGAGGGTTTAGGAGGTTTAGAGGGTTTAGAATATGTACGCGGCAAAGGATGTTTTCAGCAAACTTTTTGCGGCACACCGTAAAGCCCCTCTCAACACCTCTGAACCTCCTAAACCCCCCAAACCCTCTAAACCAATTTAGGCATGTTCGAAAATCTGATCGTTTCCATCGACAACGGCATTGCAGTTGTCACCATCAACCGGGAAAAAGCATTAAATGCCCTCAATACGGCCACAATGCTCGAATTGCGGCGCTTTTTTGCCGAAGATGCTTTGAAGATCACGGGGTTGAAAGGCGTGGTGATCACCGGCGCCGGAGAAAAAGCCTTCGTCGCAGGAGCCGACATCACCGAATTCAAATCACTCAACGCGGCGGAAGGTGCAGCCTTTGCCCGCCAGGGACAGGGCGTTTTTTTTCTGATTGAACATTTCAGCAAGCCGGTCGTAGCAGCCGTCAACGGTTTTGCTTTGGGTGGTGGTTGCGAATTGGCCATGGCCTGTCACCTGCGGGTGGCCGGAGAAAAAGCCAAGTTCGGTCAGCCGGAGGTCAACCTCGGCATCATTCCAGGCTACGGCGGTACGCAACGACTGATCCAGTACATCGGCAAAACCAAAGCCGCAGAATTGCTGATGACGGCTGATATTATCGGAGCCATCGAGGCGCATGAACTTGGGCTGGTCAACTACGTTGTTCCTTTGGGCGAAGAAGTGAGTAAGGCCAAAGAACTGATAGAAAAGATTGCGATGAAGGCACCTGTGGCCATTTCGAAGATCATTGACAGTATTAACGCCTATTTTGACAAAGAAACCGACGGCTTCGAAGCAGAATTGCGCGCTTTCGGCGAATGCTGCGATACGGAAGATTTCCGGGAAGGCGCTGCTGCTTTTGTGGAAAAAAGGAAGCCCGAGTTTAAAGGAAAATAGGTTTATGGAGGTTTAGCGGGTAGAAAAACCACTCCATCCTTCTAAACCTCTAAGCTCCTAAACCTTCTAAACCCCCTAAACCTTCTAAACCATTCACACATATATGCAAAAAATAGTAGAAACCGACATCATCATCATCGGCGCCGGCCCGGTCGGGCTGTTTACCGTGTTTGAAGCCGGTTTGTTGAAAATGCGCTGCCACCTGATCGACGCGCTACCGCAACCCGGCGGGCAGTTGACGGAGATTTATCCGAAAAAACCGATTTACGATATTCCCGGTTGCCCGAGTATCCTTGCAGGGGATCTGGTGCTAAATCTGCTCAAACAAATAGAACCGTTTCACCCCGGCTTTACTTTGGGGGAGCGCGCTGAACATCTTGAAAAACAAGCAGACGGTCGCTGGATGGTGACGAGCACCCGTGGCACAAAACTGCTGGCGCCGGTTATCTTCATCGCAGGCGGGCTCGGTAGTTTCGAGCCCCGCAAACCCCCTATCGGGAACATCGACGCATTCGAGGATCATGGCGTAGAGTATTTCGTGCGCAACCCGGACGACTACAAAAATAGCCGGGTGGTCATCGCCGGCGGCGGCGACTCCGCACTCGACTGGGCTATTTACCTCTCCAACGTAGCAAGCGACCTCATCCTGATTCACCGACGCACCGAATTTCGCGGCGCGCCGGACTCCGTAGAAAAAGTTCAGGAATTGGCACAAAGTGGGAAAATAAAACTCATCACCAACGCACAAGTCATTGGATTACAAGGCAATGGTAAATTGAGCGGAATCATGGTACAACACGACACGGAGGGAACCTTTCAAATAGAAACCGATCATTTTGTGCCGCTGTTCGGCCTCACGCCAAAACTCGGCCCGATTACCGACTGGGGTCTGGCCCTGGACAAAGGCGCCATCGAAGTAAAAACAGAGGATTACCAAACCAACGTCCCGGGCATTTTCGCCGTTGGCGATATTAACACGTATCCGGGCAAACTAAAACTGATCCTCTGCGGTTTTCATGAGGCTACGATGGCCTGCCAATCGGCTTTCAAAATCGTTTTCCCGGATAAAAAACTGTCGTTTAAATACACCACAGTAACCGGAATCGAAGGCCTTGGCGCTACCGTTTGAAAAAAATATTAGCCTCTTAGGAACGGTGTCAAAATAAGTTTCCAATTTGATGCCATTCTTTTGCCGTCATCCGTCCCATCTTTTTCGTTAAATAGCGCGGCTATTCGCCTCAAAAGATAGTTGGCTGACGCCAAAATAA
>Ga0105046_10003761_pt1 | contig 24107 bp, 25 predicted proteins | sample MAT03_FD_78385 | JGI IMG/M metagenome (GOLD analysis project Ga0105046, IMG submission 78385) | Freshwater microbial communities from Lake Fryxell liftoff mats and glacier meltwater in Antarctica - MAT-03 (megahit assembly) | ecosystem: Environmental > Aquatic > Freshwater > Ice > Liftoff...
ATGGCGTTGCTCTCCTCAGTGGAATCGGCACCCCGAGCCTAACGGCTCGAGGCGGGCAACGCCGCCCACTTCAGAATTTCAACAGAGACCGGGACATTCCCCCTGTCCGCGCCCTGGGCAATCGGCGTACTCTTCCAAAACTGATGTTCGTCACCGACCCTCAGCGGCTCAGGCGCAAAATCGGCGATGCGGGTTATGCCGCCGCCAGGACGATGATCGAGGAAGGTGGCGGCGCGCTTGTCGAGGCCGTCGGCGAGGAGGCGACGCTCGCCGGCATCCGCGATGCCGCCGCCGGCGTGAATGGTGTCGTCGTCCTTGGCGACTACAACGTTGTGCCGTCGCTGATATACGACGTTTTGCCCGCGGACCTCAGGGGTCGGGTCTCCGCACGTTCCGATCCCGATCGCTTCGTCGTCTGGAGTGATCAGCGGTATGGCGATACCGATGGCGACGGCATGGGAGAACTGCCGGTGTCGCGAATTCCGGATTGCTCAAGCTCGGCTTTCCTACTCGGTTGCCTGGCGGCCGACGACAGTCGCGCTGCGCCGAAAAAATTCGCCTCGCGCAATGCCGAGCGACCGTTCGCCGATAATGTGTTCCGTCGCCTTGGCGGACAGGGTCCAATACTGATCAGTGGCCCGGACGATTTCGGAAAAGTTCACAACGCCCATTTCGAGGCGCGACAGTTCTATTTCATGCTGCACGGCTCAGATACCGACGGAACCCGCTTTTGGGGTGAGGATGATGAGGGGTCAGTGGAGGCCGTCAACCTCGCGAATCTCGCTGGGGCCGTCGACGCGCGCGGGGCGACCGTGCTCACCGGATGCTGCTGGGGGGCGCTGACGGTGCAGGAAACCGCCGCGCGGGTCCGTGATCACTGGGCGGTCACGCCAAGAACGGCGGCTTCGTCGCTGGCGCTCCGCTTCCTGGAACTGGGCGCGCTGGCCTATGTTGGGTGCACCGGCGCGCATTATTCTCCGCTGGACGGCCAGCTGAATTTCTTCGGAGAACCCATTCACCGCATGTTCTGGGCGGACTACGCCGCAGGGGCCGCGCCGGCCCGCGCTTTATTTAACGCCAAACAGGCCTACATAAGGGATATGCCGCACGGGCTTGAAACGGCGCCGGAGTGGGCAATCGAATACAAGATACTAAGGCAATTCACGTGCCTGGGTCTGGGCTGGTAGCGCAACTGGTGATAACATTGAATTCAGGAAGGTGATTGCTATGGCAAAAAGCCCCATGAAAATCGCGGAAGAAAGCATGGCGGGATGGACCGCTGTCGAAGAGGTTCCGGTGGACTCCGGCCCGTCGCCCAAGGCCGATGATGTCGGCGTCGATCTTGATCGCCTGAAAGAGAAATATTTTGGCGAGGCAAAGCCGCGCGGATCGGATGCCGGCGCCGGCAGGGTTCTGCGTCCCAGCCAATCCGACGACGCGGCGCTGGTTGTCATGGAGCGGCAGGGCGAGCATGATTTCGCCGCCGGCCGAAAGACCGTAGTGGTGCGTGGCAACAAGGTTGTCGGCACGCAGGGCTGAAGCCGGGAATTTACTCGTTTCCGCCGACGGTTGCGGCATCAGGCACATTCCCTTGCCGTGAACCTGAGCTCTCGATTTCGCCCCTTCATTTTTCCTGTTGATCATGACAGCGGGAATCACTATATCCGCCCTGCCCAAAGTCGCACGTGCCTGTGGGTGTCCGCCGGTCCCTCGAATGGCGAGGAAATCGGTAAGGTAACCGGAGCTAACCCCTCCGGTCGGTTCAGCGGCCAACCGCCGACCCGAGGACACCTTGAAGCAACGACGGTGCGGGCCTTTCTGGTTCTCTTCCGGTTGTCCAAAGACCGGGGTTACTCAAAGAGGCACACCATCATTGCCGGCAGTGCGGTAGGGGTCTCCCTCCAAGCCAAGGCAGACAAAGCGAATTTTTGGCCGGGCAAGGCCAGGAATTCATCGCCGCGAGACGGCGTTTCATGGTTCCGGGGTCTCCACCGGCTGGGTCCATGAGAAACCGTCCCGCCTTTGTTTGACCACATGCGATCGCGTGGCCTGCGGGTCCGTGCGCATGAGCTCGCATCCGACTCCGGATGCGTATTGGAGAGACCGATGGCCACGCAGCGCATTCTCGACTTCCTCGCCACCCGACGTCCCGATGGCCCCTGCCTCATCGTCGACCTCGATGTCGTCGGCGACAATTTCCGCGCCTTCGAGAAGGCGCTTCCCGATTCGAAGATCTACTACGCGGTGAAGGCCAACCCGGCGCCGGAGATCCTGCGCCTGCTCGCCCAGATGGGCTCGTCGTTCGACACCGCGTCGGTCGCCGAAGTCGAGATGGCGCTCGATGCCGGGGCTCCCGCCGAGCGCATCTCGTTCGGCAACACCATCAAGAAGGAGCGCGACATTTCTCGCGCCTTCCAGCTCGGCATCCGGCTGTTCGCCGTCGACTGCGTCGAGGAGGTCGAGAAGATTTCCCGCGCGGCTCCCGGCGCCCGCGTGTTCTGCCGCGTCTTGACCGACGGCGAGGGCGCCGAGTGGCCGCTGTCGCGCAAGTTCGGCTGCGTGCCCGCGATGGCCGTCGACGTATTGCGCCACGCCCGTTCGCTCGGCCTCGACGCCTATGGCGTGTCGTTCCATGTCGGTTCGCAGCAGTGCGACCTGACCGCGTGGGACCGCGCGCTCGGCGATGCGAAGTCGGTCTTCGCGACGCTCGCCGAGGAAGGCATCGTGCTCAGGATGGTCAACATGGGCGGCGGCTTCCCGACCCGCTACCTGAAGGACGTGCCGGTCGCGCAGGCCTACGGCCAGGCGATCTTCTCGGCGCTCAGGAAGCATTTTGGCAACCGCATTCCCGAGACCATCATCGAGCCCGGCCGCGGCATGGTCGGCAATGCCGGCGTCATCAAGTCGGAAGTCGTGCTGATTTCCAAGAAGGCCGACAACGACAATGTGCGCTGGGTGTTCCTCGACATCGGCAAGTTCGGCGGTCTGGCCGAGACGATGGACGAGGCGATCCGCTACCCGATCGTCACCGCGCATGACGGTTCGGAGACCGCGCCTTGCGTGCTCGCCGGGCCGACCTGCGATTCGGCCGATGTGATGTACGAAAAGACGCCCTATCCGCTGCCGCTGTCGCTGACCATCGGCGACGAAGTTCTGATCGAGGGCACCGGCGCCTACACCACCACTTACGCGTCTGTCGCCTTCAACGGCTTCGAGCCGCTGCGATCCTACGTGATCTGACGGGATTTCACCGTCAGATCGCGCGCAAAGCCGGCGATTTCGACGGCTTTGCGTCCTTGTGGAAACAATCTTCTGCTCGTGAAGGATTGGGCAAATGGAAGCCTTTGGAATCGTTGCGCAAAATTCCGTCGTCGTTGCTATTGCAGCCGAAACCGATGCACAGGCCGGCGCGCGCGAGGCGCTGCTTGCTCGCGCCATGGGTTTGAAATGGAAGCGGAAATCGTCGCAGAAGCTGCGCCGGGGCCGGCGTCCGTCCGAGGGGCTCGCCTTCGTTGCGCGCACCGCCGATGGCGTACTCGCCGGTACGGTTCGCCTGTGGGATGTCGCGACCGGCGATGGGCGGCCGGCGCTGCTGCTCGGGCCGCTTGCCGTCGATCCTTCGCTGAAGCAGGCCGGCATCGGCAAGGCCTTGATGGCGCACGCTATTTCGGAGGCGAGGCGGCTCGGCCATCAGGCGATCCTGCTGGTTGGCGATGCGTCCTATTACGGCCGTTTCGGCTTTGCGGCGGACCAGACCGGCGCGCTTTCCATGCCCGGCCCCTATGAGCGCCACCGTTTGCTGGCGCTCGAACTTTCGCCCGGCGCGCTCGACGGCGCGCGCGGTACGCTCAAGGCCACCGGTCGCAAGGCGCTGCCTTCCGGGGTTGCCCGCGCGGCCTGAAAAGCGTTACAGATGAGGGGGTTAACGGCGCTCAGCCGATCAGCTGGCTGAGCGCCATGGCGACCGACATGTCGCCCTCGATCTTGATCTTGCCGGTCATGAAGGCCGCCGTCGGGCTGAGGTCGCCTGCGATCAGGTCCTCGAGATCGCCGAGCGAAAGCTTGATCGTGCAGTCGGTCGGTGCGTCGGTCGTCGAGATGGTCGCTCCGTCGATGACGATGACGCCGTCCGCGCCGGTGTCGAACTTCACCGAGCTGTCGAAGCCCGCGGCTTCCACCTTCGGCTTGATCTGGTCGGCGATCTGCTGGACGCCCATGAGAATCTCCTGAAATTCACGAGCTCCGCATCGGCGCGGCGCTTTCAGTCAAGATAGACGGAAACGCCCCGACCTCAAGCCTCGTTCGGCGTGACGGTGGGTGAGCCCGCTTGCGGCCCGCTCAGTGAGACTTCGCCGGCGCGTCCTTGAAGCCCTTGGCCATTTCGCGCGCGGTCGCGCCGGCCTGCATCTTGCGGCGGATCGTGTTGTCGCGGATCTCCTCCTTGGAGAGGAAATCGACCTGCTCGATCAGCACCTCGTGAACCACGTCCTCGCCGACCTTCTTGTTGATCTGGTCGCGAATTCCTGCCCGGAAGGCATCGAGATCGAGCGTCTCGTGATTGACGAAATCGAGTTGCGGATTGCCGTAGATGTAGGAATAGACCTGGTCGATGATCAGCGAGTCCGCCGGCACCGACAGCTTGGCGACCTTGTCCGGTTCGACCATGTAGACAAGCCTAGTCAGGAAGTAGCCGTTGATGTGTCCGTCGGCCAGGATCGGTACCGACACGATCTCGGTCTTGATGTAGTCGAGCCCGCCAAGCAGCGGTGGCTCCGCCGGTGCGTCCAGTTTCGCCGCCGCGTTCTGGAACGAATAGAACACCGCGCCGATGGTGACGACGCAGAGCCAGATCGCGGCGGCGACGAACTTGATCACCGCGCGTACCCGAATTCGCCGGCCGAATAGGTGCCGTCGTTCTCCGCGCGCTGGATCACGTTCTGCATCAGCATCGCGACCTCGTTGACGGCGCTCAGATGCGCGCGGATCGCGCTTTCGTTGTCGGCGAGCCGTTCGCGCAGGCGGACCAGGCCGTGACGGTGCTCGGCGGGAACCGATCCCTCGCGAGTCCCCTTCAGCGCGCGGGTGAGTTCGTAGAGATAGCGGCTCTTGCGCGCGTTCGACGCCTTGATGTCGAAACGGATGTCGGTGCGGATCGATTGGGTTTCTTCGGTCACGGCCTCCTCGATGCGCCTGATCAGCGCGCCGAGATTGACCGTTGGCACGACCTGCTCGGCGACTGGGCGGATGGCGAGACTCTGGCTTGCGGTAGCGTAGGAGGACATCTTTTCTATCCGCGCTGGGTTGTGGACGGGATCGAGGCTTCAGGCGACAACTTCAGGTCGCCGGTCAGCAGGTCGGAAAGGGAACGCTGCATGCTGTCGAGTATCGCCGGCGCGATGCTGAATCGGCCGTCGCCGACAGCATTGCCGTCGACTTTCGCGGGCTGCGGGCCCGGGCTCGCCTCCGTGGGTGGTTTTGCCTTGGCGGCATCGTATTGGCCGAGCATGCGGTCGGCGATGCCGATGCCGCCGCGTTCGGCCATGACCTGAGCCATCTTCTCGGCCATCAGCGACTTCCACATGTCGCCTGCCATGCCCTTGCCGTAGACGGCTGCGCCGTCCTTGGGCAGCATGTTCTGGATGAATGTCTGCAGCACCATCGCTTCGAATTTCCGGAAGCTCTCGGGGGACTTGGAAGCGGGGGCAGTGTCTGACGCCTTGTTCGCGTCCTCGCCGCCGACGCTGAATTCGGCCTTCTGGGCGACTTCCGACCGGCGCGCGATGTCGGTCCGCGCGGCATGGATATCCGCCAGCGCAGGCCCGCGCAGCAGCTCCGTTCCTATCTGGCTCGGCGGGGATATGGGCAAGACGCCGTCCCTTGTTTCTTCGCTTGGAACTATGACCTGACAAGCTTGTGGCAGCCTTACTTGCCGCCGGACCCGTCGCCAGCCGGCTTCAGGCGCTGGCCAATGATTTCAAGGCGCTCGCGGTCGCCGCGCTCGCGTTCGTCTGCTGTGCGGGCGTCGCGCCAGTTGCGCTCGACCATGTTGGCGCGCGCGGTAGCCGTCGCCACCTTGTCCGCCTCCCCTTCGGCAAGCCTGCGGTTCTGCTGCTCGCGCGACAGCGCCTGGCCTATGCCGCGGTGATAGATGTCGGGAAACAGGGCCGATAGGGAATTCTCGGCATTGAAGCGGTCTACAAGCTCGTCCGCCTCGGTTTTGGCTGCCACCGCACCGGCAACGAAGCCGGCGTGGCGCAGTTCGTGCATCGCCTTCAACTGCTCCTGCAGCACCAGGAGTTTCTTCAGCCGCTGTACCCTTGTGGTCACGCCGCTACCTCCCGATGGTGATCCCGACGAAGCCGTCGGCGAAAAGGCTGAGCATGGTTCCGATGGCGAAATAGAAGATGATGAGCCCGACGCCGATGACGAAGGGCAGCGAGATGAAATAGACAGGAATCTGCGGCACCAGCTTGTTGACGAAGCCGATCGTCAGATTGACCAGCAGCGAATAGGCGATGAAGGGGCTGCCGAGCCGCAGCACCATCATGAAGGATTCCGACAGCGTGTCGGTGACATCGACCAGGGCGGCTTGCGGGTTGAACAGCACGTCGAGCGGCGCAACCTCGTAGGACGTGACCAGCCCCCGGATGATTTCGTGATGGAAGTCGAAGACGAACAGAAGAAGCAGCGCCGAAAACGAGATGATGGCGCCGAGTGCGGCCTGCGGCTCGCCATCGTCGACGCCCGGTCCGCTGGTTCCGCCGTAGCCGATCAGCATGGCGATTGCCGCGCCGATGAATTGCAGCGAAAGCATGTAGAGCCGGGCGAGCATGCCGATGAGGACGCCGATCAGCAGTTCGGACGCGATGCGCGGAACAAGCACGGCGGGCCGGCGGTCGGCGAAGGGATGGATCTGGTCCCACAGAAGCGCGAGCATGCCGCCGGTCGCCGCGATCGCCACGAAGAGGCGGACCTGCATCGGCACGCGCGCGCTCGACAGGCCGGGCATCACGAGGAAACATGCGCCGATGCGGCAGAAGGCAAGGAACGCGGCGATGACCGCGCTTTCGGCCGTAGCGGTCAAGAGATGGTTCCGAGAATGCGCAGCTCGACGCCCTTGGCTATCTCTACATGGGAGAGCACCGGCAGCGTCGGGAAAAGCCGTTCGATGATCATGCGCACATAGGGCCTCGCGTCCGGCGCGGTGACGAGCACGAAACGCTCGCCGGCGTCGAGATGTGTGCGGATCGCCTTGGAGGCGTCCTGGCCGAACTCTTCCAACTGGCGGGGATCGATGTCGAACTCGCGGATCTCGCCCTTGGGATCGCGCTTGAGCGCCTGGTGGAAGGCGAGGTCCCAGCGGTTGCCGAGGCGCAGTACCCTGAGCACGCCTCCTTCGGAGAGGTCGCCGCAAATCTGCTGCGCCATACGGATGCGGACATGTTCGACGATCTGCTCGGTGCGCCGCACATGCGGCGCGATCTCGGCGATCGCCTCGATGATCAGATGCAGGTTGCGGATCGACACACGCTCGGCAAGCAGCAGCTTCAGCACGGCCTGCAGGCCGGGATAAGTGATATGGGTCGTGCAGATTTCGTCGGCGAGCTTCTTGTACTCGGGGTCCTGCCGGTCGAGCAGCGCCTTCATGTCCTTGTAGGAGAGAAGCTGCGGCAGGTTGTTGCGGATGACCTCCGACAAATGGGTGAGCAACACCGACATGTTGTCGGCGAATGTGTATTGCTCGCGCTTGAGGTCTTCCGAGAACATCTCGGGCACCGACCATGCGCGCATTCCGAAGGCCGGCTCGCGCACGTCCTCGCCGGGAATGTCGGGGGCGGGGCGGTTGCCGAGCAGCACCATGATCTCGCCGACGCGCATGGCGTGTTCCGCGACCACGGTGCCATGGACCTTGATCTGGTAGCTCTTCGCCGGAATGCCGAAATCGTCTGTCAGCTTCACCTCGGGGACGACGAAGCCGTATTGCTGGGCGAACTTCTTGCGCATCTTCGACATGCGGAACGCAAGTTCCTGATGCGCGACGATGAGCTTGGTGGAGAGCTGCTTGCCAATCAGAAGCTCGATCTCGGCGGTGGCCAGCGACGCCTTGACCGAGTTCTTCTCGTCGTCGGCCTTGTTGGCGGCATCCTGCTTCTTGGTCGCCTCGGCGGCGGCGACGCGGCGGCCCTCCTGGAGGGGGATGAAGTATGCCAGCGATATCATCGCGCCAGCCAGCGTGAGGAAGGGAAGCATCGGCAGACCGGGCATCAGCGACAGCAGCACAAGCAGCGCCGCCGCGACATAGAGGGCGCGCGGATAGGCGCCGAGTTGGCCGAAGACCGCCTTGTCGGCCGAACCGCGCGTGCCGCCCTTGGAGACGAGCAGGCCGGCGGCGAGCGAGACGATGAGGGCAGGGATCTGGGTGACGAGGCCATCGCCGACCGACAGCTTTATGAACACGTCGCCGGCATGGGAAAGACCCATGTCGTGGCGGAAATAACCGATGGTGATGCCGCCGACGATGTTGATGAAAGTGATGATGAGGCCGGCGATGGCGTCGCCGCGCACGAATTTCGACGCACCGTCCATCGAACCGAAGAAGGAGCTTTCCTCCTCCAGTTCGCGGCGGCGCAGTTGCGCGGTCTTGTCGTCGATGACGCCCGCGGACAGGTCGGCGTCGATCGACATCTGCTTGCCGGGAATGGCGTCGAGCGTGAAGCGCGCGCCGACCTCGGCGATACGCGTGGCGCCCTTGGTGATGACGATGAAGTTCACGATGACCAGGATCATGAACACGATGAGGCCGATGACGAAGTCACCCGACATCACGAGGTTGGAGAAACCGGAGATGACGTAGCCGGCGGCGTGGGTGCCTTCGTTGCCATGCGACAGGATCATGCGGGTGGTCGCGATGTTCAGCGACAGGCGCAGCATGGTGGCAATGAGCAGGATGGTCGGGAAGGACGAGAAATCGAGCGGCCGCGCGATCCACAGCGAGACCATCAGGATGAGGACGGAAAGCGCGATCGAGAAGGCGAGGCCGACGTCGATGAGGAAGGCGGGAATCGGCAGGAACAGGACCGCCAGGATGACGACGATGCCGAGCGCGAAAAAGACGTCGCGGCCGTTCTTGGCTACCGGGTCGGCGCTGAGGGTTTCTGCGATCGCCATGCCATTCCAAATCCGATGCGTCCCGCGCATGCGCAGGTGCGATCAGGGTAGGCGGTCAAGCTTGCGTGAGGGTGGGCGCAGGGGAGGCGGCGGAGCCGTCTGCGTTGCGCGGCCCCCTTTACACAAAAGTGCAAGGGGGCGGCGAGGTACATCAGAACACCTTGTCGACCGGCAGGCCAAGCGCCATGGAGCCGGCATAGGTTGCCTGCGGACCCTGCTGGAGCGGGTGGAAGCGGGCGCCCTGTATGTCGCGGAAGCGTCGCTCAAGGCCGCTTGCGCGGTAGAAGCCAGCTCCGCCGCCTAGTTCCATTGCCAGCTCGACGGCCTTGATGGCGTGTTCGGCGACCAGTGAGCGGCCGATCATGATCTCGTTGACCGACCGGGCGGATGGCGTATTCGTCTCCACCGTCGCCACCATGTGGCGATGCGCGAGCTGGGCTGCGCGCAGGCTGGTGTCCATACGGCCGGCAAGCGTGACCGCGTGTTGGTTCGCCGGCTTCTTCCTGGCCAGATCGACCGCGATGTCGCGCGCGCTTTCGGCGACGCCGAGATAGGCTGCGTAGATCAGCGGGAAGGCGACGGTCGAGATGATCTGGAAGAGCGGATGCCACTCGCCGGCATTGCGCGCCAGCGCGACGCCGGCGTCGGGGATGAACAGACCCTCGACGGCGACGTCGTTGGAGCCGGTGCCACGCATGCCGAGCGTGTGCCATGTGTCGAGCACCTTCACCTCGGGCGCCTTCATGGGGACGCCGAAGTGCAGCACCTTGGGCGTCTCGCCGTCGAGCACCGCGGCGGTCATCAGGATGTCGCCGGCTTCCGCGCCCGAGGTGAAGACCTTGCGCGCGGTGATGCGGTAGCCGCCCTCGACCTTTTCCGCCTTGCCAGACCCGGCGATCCAGTCCGAGCCACCGCTGGACAGGAGCACGATCTTCTCGGCCGCGACGCGCTTCAGAAGCGGTTCGACGGCAGCGACCTTCTGGTGGCGCCAGCGCCAGGCCGGGATGGCGACCTGGTGAGTGTGCATGGAAAAGGCGAGCCCGGTCGAACCGCAGGCCTGCGCGATGATACGGATCATGTCGCAGAGTTCGGCGATCTCCGCACCTCGCCCGCCGAGTTCGACCGGGACGCCCGCCTCGACAAGGCCGGCTTCCTTGAGCGCCTTGTAGTTGCCGGCGACGAAGCGATCGTTGTCGTCGGTATCCGCAGCGCTGGCTGCGAAGGCGGGTGCGAGCCTGATCGCGGTTTCGACGACGGTTTCGCTGGTGTTTTCAGTCTTCCTGGCTGCAGTGGTCATGTCATTCCCTCGTTTGCATTGGGATGCGGGAAAATCCTCTCCAACACTGCGGCGGTCCAGTTCCGGAAGTGTACTGGCCGGATCGTCCTCGGCAGCCTATGCCTGCGATTGCCCGGCTGTAGCAACGATCAAGATCGACGCGACAATAAATGGAAACCCGGGCGCGAAAAGAATACACTCGCAGCTAGGGGAGATGTTGGCCGATGCCCGAGCGTAACGGATATGGACAATTCTGCCCGGTTTCAATGGCGGCCGAGGTGTTCTGCTCGCGCTGGACGCCGCTGGTCATGCGCGAATTGCTCTGCGGCACGACCCGCTTCAACGACCTGAGGCGTGGAGTGCCTCGCATGTCCCCTGCGCTGCTCTCCAAGCGCTTGAAAGAACTGGAAAAAGCAGGGATCGTTGTGGTTGAGCGCGGCAAGGGCGGCTCGGTCGAATACACGCTGACGCCTGCGGGACTGGACCTCAAGGGCGTGGTGATGGGGCTTGGCATGTGGGGCCAGCGCTGGGTCGAATCGCAGCTTTCGCTGCGAAATCTCGATCCGACGCTGCTGATGTGGGACATGCGCCGCCACCTCGTTCTCGAACCGCTGCCGCCGCGCAAATGCACGATTCAGTTTCAGTACCCCGAATTGCCGGGCGCCAAGCAGAACTATTGGCTTGTCGTCGAGGAAAGTGTCGTCGACCTCTGTTATTTCGACCCCGGCTTCGAAGTCGACCTGCTCGTGCGCTCGCCTCTGGGCGCCATGACGGCAGTCTGGATGGGTATCCTAGGGCTGGGAAGCGAGATCGATTCCGGTCGGATCGAGCTCGACGGCGACCCGGCGATTGCCGGGGCGATGCAGAACTGGCTGGGCCTCAGCCCGTTCGCCAAGGAGCAGCGGCGGGTGGCTTAGACTAAAATCCCGTCTGGATGCGCTCGAAGATGACGTTCGTGAAGGCCGAGATCTGGGCACCCATGAACGGGCCGGTGAATGCGACGACCAGCATGATCGCCACGATCTTCGGTACGAAGGTCAGCGTGATTTCCTGAATTTGGGTCAGCGCCTGGACGAGCGCGATGCCGACGCCGACCAGCATGGCGGCGACGACCGCCGGACCCGAAGCTATGAGCACGGTCCAGATCGCGTACTGGACGATGTCGAGCGCATCGGCTTCGTTCATCGGGGCGGTCCTCGGACGCTAGGAAATCTTGACGCCGGCGCCGACCGTGATCTCCTTGCCGCCTTCCAGCACGGCGACGATGCCGTTGGAGACGAGACGCACCTCGGTGACCTCGCCTGACGTTGTGCCGTCGGCGGAGGTGAGCGTGCGGCCGATGATTGCGGCTGCCTGGTCGAGGGTGGACGACTGCAGCATCTGGTCGAGCTTGCCGTTCATCTGCACCGACTGCTCGACCTGGCTGAACGCCGCGAGCTGGGCCATGTACTGCGTGGAGTCCATCGGGTTGGTCGGATCCTGGTTCTTCATCTGCGCGACGAGCAGCTTCAGGAACGACTGGTAGTCGACCTGTGTCTTCGAAACAGCGTCGGACTGCGTCGCGTAGGTGGACGTGCCGGTGGCGGGGACAGTCATGCTCATCGGGCCGCTCCTGCTCTCGCCTGCAACGCTTCGGGTGGGTTGTCGTCGTTCTCGCTGAGTGCGCGCCGTTCGAGCGGGTAGAGGCCGCGCAGCGCCTTGAGCGCCTCGTAGATATGCCCTTCGCCGACCATCTGGTCGATATGCTTGAGCGTACCGGTGATTTCCGGGTCGCTGAAGCTTGCGAGCATCAGCGGCAGCGAGCGGCGGAACAGATCGTGCGCGTCGTTGGCTCCCGTCGGATTCATCAGCATGACCTGCAGGATGAAATAGAGCTGCCTCAGCGGCGTGGACGCCTCGTCGATCTGCATGACGTGGCTCTCGAGCAGGAACTGCACGTCGTTGAGCAGTTCGAGCGTGACCTTGCGGTCGACGCGGATCACCGCGCCGTTGAGATAGATCTTCTCATTGGGCTTCAGCGAAATCTTCAGTGTGTTCTTCATTGGATGCCATCCCGGATGATCTGGGAAACCTCGATGAGGCCGTCGAAATTGTCGGAACGGCCCTGGCGGATGTCTTCGGCTTCGCGCATCAGCCAGAGGCCGATGGAAATCAGGTTTGCGCGCAGCTCCTTGGGCAGCGCGTTTTCCGGGCTGCCGAGATCCTCCATCAGGGAAGCCCACACGCGATTGAGAAAATGCAGGGCCTCGACCGACTCCATCGAGTCGGTGCCCACCGCGCGGGCCGCGACCAGGAGGTCGATGGAGCGCGTCAGGAGCTGGCGCTCGCGATCCTTGGCGTCGGCCACCGAGTCGGTCTGGATGTCGGCATAGGAGAATTGATACATTGGTTTCCCGTCCGGTGCGGCTGTTGCTCGGCTAACCCAGGAATCGCAGCAGGCTGAGCTGCTGGATGCGCGCGGTAAGCGTGTAGGAAGTTTCGATATGCGAGAGCAGATCCTGGACGCGGCTTGCGGCCTCGTAGGGATCGACGCCCTCGGTCTCGATCGTCATGCGTTCGAAGAGATCGGCCTGCACCTTCATGCGGTCGCTCGCGGCGCTGACGCGCTGCTCGACCACGCCGGTCTGGGACTGCAGCTCGGCGATCGAACTGATCGCTTCGCCGACAATGCCCACCATGCGTTCGACAAGCGCCTTCTTGCCCGCCGGGCTGAGGTTGCTGTCGAAGAGATCGCCGATCGTGGCGGCGGCCATGGCGAGCTTGCGCATGCCGTCATTGTTGGCGTTGACCGACGTTTCAGTGGTTTCGTTCAGCGAGATGCGGCTGACGATGGACTGGTCGGTGGCGTTCGACCAGTTGGCCTGCCAGCCGGCGCCAAGGAACTGCGGTTCCAGCGTGCTGGTGATGAAGGTGTCCATCTGCGACGTGGTGATGTTGGCTGCGGCGGCATCGTTCTGCGCGAAACCGAAATGCGCCTGGAACGCGGCGTCGAAGGCAGTCTTGGCGGCGGAGCCCGCCTCGAACCCTTCCATCGGCTTCACGTCGGTGTTGATACCAGCGAAGATGTACTCGCCGTTGATCGGCGTGTTGAGGATCGACGTTAGCATGCCAAGCGCCGTCCGCCCGCTGTCGCGCGTCACCGATGCGGCGGCATCGCCTGACGAGCTGGCAGTGAGCACGCCCAGGAAATCCTGCGCGGCGCTGGTGATGTTGGTGAGTGCGCCCTGGGTGGCGGTGAGGCGGGACGAAACCAGTCCGTTGGAATCGACGATGCCATTCAGTCGCTCGATATCGCGCCTGAACGTGACGGTCTGTGCCGTACGCGCGCCGAGAGCCAGCCCGCTGTCGAAGACCTTGCCGGTGTCGAGTTCCTTCTGGGCCTGCACCAGGTCTGACTGGGTGCGCATGGTCGAATTGCGCAGCGCCTGCGAGACGGAGAGGGAGGATATGCCCGATGCTTTCATCGGCCTACCTCACCGCGTCCAACAGGGTGGCAAGCATCTCATCGACCGCGCGGATGAGCCGCGCCGACGCCTCGTAGGAATGTTCGAGATCGAGCAGCAGCGACATTTCGTTGTCGATGTTGACGCCGGTCTCGTTGGACAGCGCCTCGGCCGTGCGCACGGCGAGCGCTTCCTTGGAGTTGGCGGCGTCCGACGCCTGCTTGCGCATGCCGTCGAACCAGCCGACGGATGCAGTGGAATAGTCGCCGAGGCTGGAGGTCGCATCGATGCCCGCTGCGGGGTCGAATGTCATCGGAGCATCGATGCGGCTGCCGTAGCTCAGCAGGAGATCGGAATAGGCTGCGTTGTTGCCCGTGTTGTGGACGTAGCCCGCGCCATTCGCGCCGCCATTGCGCAAGAGCTCCGGATTTCCACCCTGGCTGGAATCCATCGCGGGATTAAGCCTGATCTGGCCGGCAAGGCCCGTCACAAGCGTGCCGGAGACGGGCATCGCCGGCGCACCGAGCCAGGTGAAGAGCCCTGGTGCTTCGGGAAGAGCGTTGGTTGGCGACGTCTCGGCAAATGCTGAAATCAGCCCGCGGGCGATTTCGTCCAGTTGGCCCTGCATGGTGACGGTGACGCCGTCGCGAAGCTGGATCATCCCGGCTATGCGGCCGGATGCCTCGGAATTGCCGCCGGTTGCGAGTGCAACCGGGACGCCGTCAATATACACCTTGTTGCCCGACGTGCCGGGCGAATAGACGCCCGTCGGCGTAAAGCTGACGCTGCGCGTAACGGTCTCGAAGAGGGTGTTGCCCTCTTTCGTCGTGACGACCAGATCGTTGTCGCCGCGCGTGTATGTCGAGATAGGCACATATTCGGCAATGCGCTTCAGCGTCGCGTCGCGCTGGTCGAGCGCGTCGGAGATGTCACGCCCCGACTTCGTGCCGGCGATCACCGCGTTGTTGGCGGTCTCCAGATCTGCAAGCAGGGTGTTGAGTTCGCTGACCGCAGTGGAAATCTCCTGGTCGGCGACCGTCCGGAAGGACTGGATGGCGCTGGTTCCGTCGTTCAGCGTGCGAACGACCTGGCGTGCGGCATCAAGTGTGGTTTCGGCGAGATTGCGGTTTGATGGCGCGGCCGAATAGAGCTGCAGGGCTTCCTGCAGCTTGCCGAGCGCGATGGCGGGCGAGGTGGAGTTCTCGACGCCGTTGATGGAGAGGTTCAGCCGCTCCATGCCGGTGGACAGCGTGCTCTGGCCGTTGAAGGCCGACACCGCCTGAAGGTTCTGTCGGAAGAGCTGCTCGTTGGCCGCGCGCTGGATCTCGACGGCGCGCGCGCCCGTGCTGTTGGTGAGCGCTGCCGTACGACGGTTGTAGTCGGGATTGTTCGCTTCCAGTACGTTGCGAGAAACGATGCTGGTCTGCCGCGCAGTATTCCTGATCGACGATTGTGCGATGCTGAGTGCGGAAGAGAGCGACATGCGAACTTTCGGGAGCCGTTAGGGTTCCGTAACCCGGCTACCTCTTGAGGTTGACGAGAACATCCATCAGGTCGGCGCCGGTCTGAAACACCTTGGAGTTCGCGGTGTAGCTGCGCTGCGACTCGATCATGTTGGTGAGCTCTTCGGCGATATCGACGTTGGAGTTCTCGAGCGCGCCCGAGATCATGGCCCCCAGGCCGCCGCTTCCGGGAAAACCTATCTGCAGGTCGCCGGAATCCGGGCTTGGCGAGTAAACGTTGCCGGGCAGCGCCGTCAGCATGTCCGGGCTGGGGACATCGGCGAGCGGGATGCGGTAGAGCTCCCGGAAGGAGCCGTTCTCGTATTGCGCGTACATGGTGCCGTCCGAGCCGATCTCGATGCTTTCGATGCCGGACGGCGCGTTGCCGTTCGCCTCGACCTTGAGCTCGGTGTATTCCATGCCGAGCTGCGTCATCTTCGAAAGATCGATGTTGAACGTGCCGCCATTGGGCACCGCAATGTTGACGCCGCCCGCCGGGCTTGTGAGCGCGCCGGTGGTGCCATTGAATGTCAATGTCTGCGTGGTGAGAAGCGAGCCCGGCGCATAAGGGAAGGGCGCGCCGGGCGCCGCGCCGGCCTGGTTGAACACGGCGACTTCCCAAGTGTTTGCACCGGTCTTGCTGTAGTGAATATCGAGCATCACTTCGGAGCCGAGATTGTCATAGACGACAAGCGAGGTCTTTTGCGTTGCCGTGGCATTCGCGGCATTGGCCGAAGGCAGCAAGGCGGGCGCCACGGTGTCGGCGTCGACAGGAAGGTTGGCGGTGAACGTGCCCTGCGTGGACGCAACCGCCAGCAATTCCTGCTGGGCTATCGACACCTTCTCAAGGCCACCGAAACCGTTTGCCGTGGCGGCGGGGGGACCGGCAGCGAAGCTGTAGCCCATCAGGTAGAAGCCGGCCGCGTTGACGAGATTGCCTTCGCCATCAGGGACGAAGGAACCGGCGCGGGTCAGGAAAGGCGTACCGCTCGAATTCTCGACGACGAAGAAGCCGTTGCCGTTGATGGCGAGATCGCTGCCCGATGTCGTGTATTTGAGATCGCCCTGCTGCGAGATCGAGGTGCGGACCGTCGTGGTGACGCCGCCCGACGTGTAGTTGCCGCCGTTCGACGGAATGATGAGCGAGGAGAACTCCGTGCTCGACCGCTTGTAGCCCGTCGTCCCGGAGTTGGCGATGTTGTCGGCGACCGTCGACAGGCGGTTGGCCTGCGCGTTCATGCCGGACACGCCGGTCCGCATCATCCCGTAGAGACTCATCGTGGTTGCTCCCCACTGTGCACTTCACCGGGTGACAGACTACATGGCCGGACTTGCGCGAAACTGGCGCGAAGGTTGCCGGGCGGCGTCGCCCGGCAACGCCGTCAACCGACGAGCCGGTAGCCGAGGAAGCGCTTCGAATCGATGGGATCGAAGCCGAGCTTCTCGCGCAGTTTCTTGCGCAGCTTCGAGATGTGGCTCTCGACGACGTTCTCCTCGACCTCGTCGTCGAAGATGCCGTAGATCGCGTTGAAGACCTGGGTCTTGGTAACCCGGCGACCACGGTTGGCTGCAAAATACTCAAGGATGCGGCGTTCCCGGCGCGGCAGCGGCAAAGCAACGCCGTCGATCTCGGGCTCGCGACCGTCCATGAAGATGCGCATCGCGCCGATGTCGACGGACTGCTGTTCCTCCTGGACGCGGCGGCGTATCGCGGTGATGCGCGCGAGGATCTCGCGGATGTGGACCGGCTTGCGAATGACGTCGTCGACGCCTGACTCAAACAGCATCAGCGTGTTTTCGAGGGAGTGCTGGTCGCTGAGAGCGATCACCGGCGCACCGGTGCGGTCCCGTATCCTGCGTGGCGACACGCTGACTTTGTCGCAGTCGCCAATCAGGAAGGCGCGCACCGACTTCAGGTCTTCGTCGGCTGCGCTTGTAACCCATTCGTCGAAGGCGCCGGAACCGAACGATGCGGTTGCCACGCCCTCACGGTCAAAAAGTGAATGATATCCCTCTTGTACGAGCTGACGCTCGTCTACGATCACTATCATCGGCCCGCCCTCCGAATCAGAATTTTTTCTGATGTGAAAGGCGTAACGCGAGCAGCGAATCCTGCCTAACCGCTATTTATTAGGGGTATTTTTTGGGGGGTCGCAGAAAATCCCAGGTTGTGCCGCGTCTAACGAGATCTAGAGGGGCACGCGTCTTCAGCCGTCGGCGTTCTTCCGATCGAGCGGCACCGCAGGGTCACATGCAAAGGTTGTATTGGCGGATCGCGTCCTCGCAGGGTACGGTTGCGGCATCAAATGTACAATCCGCCGTCACTGGCTTCGGGACGGGCCGAAGTGACGTTCTGGGACCCCGGACCAGTGTTTCCGCCTTTTCCAGACGAATTTCCGCCGGAACCGGCGCTGCCGCCGTTCGACATGGCAGAGTTGGAGTGGTCCCCCAGGCGGCCTGTCGGGCCGTGCATCGTGGCTGCCGTATCGGAGCGCGGCGACGAAGAAGTTGCAAGTGAAGGTTGCAGAACAGTTACTTTTTCGATGTCGTATCCAAGGTCTCGCAACGAGCCCACGATCGTCTCGCTGTCGCTAGTCAGGCGGCGATAGGCTTCGTGATTCTCAACTTTAAGTTCGATCGAAAGCCGCTCGCCGGCGAAGCGCAGCGTCGCGGTGACCATCCCGAGCTCGGCGGGATGCAACTGGATCTTGAGCGACTGGGCGGAAGCATGTGTCGCGGAAGCATGAATCGCGTTCTGTGCGGGAGCCGTGTTCGACGCGGCAAGCAGGGTGCTGCCGGCGATAGAGTCGACAAGAACGAGCGCTGTCGAGGCCATCGGAGCGGGTACGTTCTGATGCGAAACGACCGTGACGCGGGGGGCTGCCCTGACGGGCTCGGTCGCATCCTGCAAGCTGTCGTCTGCCGATGCTCGACCCTCTCCGGATGGGTTTGAGACCGGGTGCGCGATCCGAGTGGGCTGTTGTGGCTCAGTCCTGTCGCCGGCACGCAAAGGCACGAACGACACCGCCTTTGGCGTTTCCGCCGAGGGAATCGGCGATGAAGGGGTCCGGCCTGCGGGAGAATTGTCGCCTCCGACGTCGGCCGGTGAAGTTTGAGCTTCGATGTCCGAACGACGGCCTCCGGCTTTGTCGTCCTGTGCGGCTGCGGGGTGCTGCCCCGTGCGGGGAGACAGTTCCTGCCTGGCCGTCAAGACAATCGGCGTGGCGCCCATCGCTGCAGGGTGCAGGTCATTCTGCGGCAGAGCTACCCTTTCCGTCGATCGGTCAGCGGCAGTGCGCGGATCGGAGAGATCGTCGTCTCCGGACCGGCCACCGGGTTCTTCGTCCAGGCGGGCGGCGGAGGAATCGGGTTCCACCGGAGCCTGGTGCCCCCGCTCGAAGGCGTTGCCGAGCTTCGTCGCGAGACGCGGCCAGGTGGTGACCGGTTCGCCTCCGTCTGCCTTCATGGCTGCGGATTTTTTGCTGCTGTCCTGCTTGCCGATGCCAAGAGCCTCGGCGAAGTCGGCCTGCGGCGCGCGGCCGCGCGCGCCCTTGCTCTCAAGGCCAGCCTTCTGCATCAGAATGGGGGGCAGGGCCGGCTTCACTCCACTCGTCATTTCGGCATGTCTCCGATCAATTGGTCGATGTCGGCAAGCTTGGCGCGCGTTGCAGCGACCACTGCGTCCGCCTGCTCGGCGGTTGCATCGACAGTTTTGGCCAGTGCATCGCCTTCTGTCGGCGGCGAGGGAGAAGGGTCTCCTGGAGCGGCGGCCGCCGGCGAGGCCGAAGGCATTTCGGTTTCAGAGGGCGCCGCGGTGACGACAGGCTCGGGGCCGACGCTGCGCGCCCCGCCAGAAATCGTAGCGGCCGACGCCTGCTTCATCCCGGCGGGAGCGGCGGTTAAGCCGGCGGCAATGGCGGTGGCGGCGTCGAGCAACTGGCGATCGTTGTCCGACAGGCGGTCGCGGTCGATCCTCGACAGTTTTTCAACAACTTGGCCGACATTGCCTGATGTGACCGACGACAGCCCGGAATAAAGTTCGGCGCGCGGGTCCATGTCCACGGCCACCGCCTCGGTCGCGGCAAAGGCGGCGAGTTCGATGAGGCCGTCGATCGCGGCGCGGCGGGCGATGCGAAGATAGATCACCGTCTCCTGCTCGGAACCCATCAGCGCCGTGATGTGCTTCACAGAGCTTCTGTCGATGGCGCCGTCGAATTGGACAACGCCGGCGACGAATGCGTCGGCGAACTGGCTGGCATAAGGCGATCGCAGATAGGTGCGGACATAGTTTTGCGCGAGCTTGAGGAAGCGGTTGGCGTCGCCGAGGGCCGCAGCGATTGCAAGCGATCGGCGCAGCGCCGCTTCCTCGACAAGTGTTCCGGGGCCAAGCAGCCGCGCACGGTCGAGCAGGGCGAGAGCCTCGGTGGGTTCAGCTTCCGCCAGCATCGATCCCTTGACCAGCGCCAGGTACATGCCGACATCGGGCGTAGTCGCCATGGGGTCGACCGACGCAAAGGCTTCCTTCGCCTCGATGGGTTGTCCGTTGACGTAGAACAGGATCTTTTCGCCGAGTGCGCGGTTGGGATCGTCCTGGCCGAGGTGTTCGAGCGCGGCTTTTACCGTATCCGGATTGCCGCCCGACATGGCGTAGACCAGCAGCGCGCGGCGGTTGAGTTCGTTGTCGAAGCGCGCGCCCTCTCTCGTCGCGAAGCGGGAATCGATCATTTCGAGCAGCTTGCGCTGCATGGGCTGGGACGCGTGGTCACCGCCGGCGAGGCGGTCCTGCACCAGTTCGAGCGAGCGCACCATCTGGTATGGCTCCAGCGCGGCGCTGGTGTCCGTGCCGCTGGCGGCGGCCGGGAGCGCCGCGCCGAGCGCCAGCATACAAGCCATGCCGGAACGCAGGACCGTCATCCGTCGACATCCAGCAGGATTTCGATGCGCCGGTTAGACGCCGCAAGCGGGTCCGTCTTGTCCTTGAGCTCGCGGGCGGCGTGGCCGGCCACCGTCGTGATGCGGTTTTCGTCGAGGCCGCCACGCACGAGCATGTAGTAGGCCGAGTGAGCGCGGGCGGTGGAGAGCCGCCAGTTGTCGTAGTCCTCGCTGCGAAACGGCCGTGCGTCGGTATGGCCCGCGAGGGTCAGCGTGCCCGTCTGCTTGGCCAAAATCCTGCCGATCTTCTCCATGGCGAGCACCATGTCGCGGCGCGGCACGGCGGAGCCGACCTCGAACATGCCGAAGTCGAACTGGTCGGTGACGGAAATGGTGACGCCGTCCTTGCCGGCGACAACCGTCAGCCCCTCGGCGAGCTTGCTGTCGGGCCCGAGCGCAGCGGCGAGTTTCTCGCGGATGTCGTAGGCGGCCTTGGCCGTGGCAGCGCCAGGCTGGCCTTCCGGATGCTCGGACTTTTCGGACGGAGCGACGGTTTCTTCCGGCGTGGCTTTCGTCAGCGGCTCGAGCGGAGCGGCGTCCGCGGGGGCCTGCACGATAGGCGGTGCGGGCATTTCCGGCGTGGCCGGAAGGCCCGTGCCCGACGACTTGACGCCTTGCGCCGTATCGCCTTTCGCCACCATCTGCTCGGTCCAGAAGTCAGGCGCGAACGGATCGCGATAGGCCTGGCCGCCAGCAGCGCCGGTCGAGGGGCCGGAGATCTGCACGCCGCCGTCGCCCTTGGCGCTGATGTTCTGCAGCAGGCCCGTTTCCTCCGCGATCTCCGACAGCACCGCGTATGGATTGGCAAAGAGGTGCTCGTCGGAATGCGTCTCGCTGCGATTCTCGTCGGTGACTTCCTTTTCCGAAATCTCCTTGGCGTCGCCCTTGCCCTCCTCGCCGGCCTTGGCCTGAGGAACCGCCTGTTCCTCAGGCGCCATGCCCGCGGCGTTAGGACCGTCGCCGAGGTCTTCCAAACCCTTCTTGGACGAGTTGCGGTCGATCAACTTGACCGGATTGAAGTAGGAGGCGACCGCAGCCTTGGTCTGCTCGTTGGCCGCGTTGATCAGCCACATGACGAGGAAGAAGCACATCATGGCCGTCATGAAGTCGGCGAAGGCAATCTTCCAGACGCCGCCGTGGTGGCCCTCGTCATGGTCGTGGCCGCGCCTGACGATGATGATCTCTTGCCTGTGCTCCTCGCCGGCCGCTGCAACGCTCATTCAAGTATTTCCGACAGGGTCGCAGACCATTCGGACAGCCGCGTTTCAAAAAGGTTTCCGTCGATCGTGACGGAGAGGTCGAAGCCGGGCGCTTCGACGTAGCCGAAATGGCCGGAATTTTCGCCCAATGCGGCGTGCAGGGCCTCGTAGAGGGACTGGGGTCCGCGAACCTCGATGCGGAACGATTCCCGCCCGGCGACGGCTTCGCGGATCGATTGCGCGAGGCTCTCCATGGAGCGCTTCTGGAGCTCGTCGCTCAGGAACGAACCGAGGATACGCGCCGCGGCACTCGCCGCCTGGCCGCCGATGCGCTCTTCCATCTCGCCCAGACGCAGCGCGATCGCCTCGCCCGCCGTCTCGCCGACGCGGCGAAGGACGGCATCCATCTCGGCTGCGTGCTGCTCGCGCAGCGCCTCCAGTTCGCCGGCGTGGGCGTGCGCCAGCTGCTCCTCGAGCGCCGCCTGGGCCCTGGCAACCTCGGCCGCGACGATCTCCTCGACGCTTGGCCGCGCCGGCATGACGGGTTCGGGATAGTGCCCCGAAACGGCGCTCGCGGCCTGTTGCGGCCGCGGTCCGAAATCCTTGAGTACGTCGAAGAGCGCAAGCGCCGTCATGATGCCGCCGCAGCCTCCTGGTTCGCCCACTTGCGCAGGATCGACGCGCTGCGTTCCTCGTTGAGGTCAACCATGCGGGCGAGGCGATCCTGCGGCGCAGGACGCAGCTTCTGGCGCAGATCGTCGAGCGGTGTGGAAGCTGTCGGCGACGCGGGGTTGGAGGCTGTGTTGGTCGCGCCCGTTTCGGGTCCGGGCAGCGAGCGCTGCACTTCTTCGAAGCTTGGTCCCGGCAAAGCGGGCGTTGCCGGGCTGCCAAGCGCGGCGACCATCGGCTTCAAGCCGAAGAAGGCGACAAGGAACACGACCACGATGAACGCGGCGGCGTTGATCATGGTGCCGACATGCTGGCCGACCGAGGCCATGATGCCAGGCGCTTCGAACTCTACGCCGTCCAGCCCGTCGATGAACTCCACGGCCGAGACGTCGATGACATCGCCGCGCGTCTCGCTGTAGCCGGTCGCGGACGAGACGAGTTTCTGGATCTCGGCGACGCGCTCGGCGATCTTTTCGGGCGTTGCCTGGTCGCCCAGGATGGTGGCGAGGCGATTGCGGTTGACCACGACCGCGATGGACATCTTCGTTACCGAATAGCCATTGCTGACAGTGGCGATGCGCTTGGAATTCATCTCGTAGTTGGTCGTCTCCTCCTTGCGCTCGCTCTGCGCGGTGGATTGTGGGCCGTCGGTGGGAGTGGCGTCCGACTCGGGCAGGTTCTCCTCGACGCTGGCTGTTGAGCCAGCCGACTGCTGGCTGTTGTTCTCGTTGGCGCGCACAACCTGGATCGAACGCTCGACGCGCGATTCCGGGTCGAAGATCGTCTCTTCGGTCTGGCGCGTGTCGGTGTTCACCTCGGCCTTCACGCTGGAGCGGAAGTTGTCAGGACCCAGATAGGGCGCCAGGGCGCGGCGGATGTTGTCCTCGATCTGCGTCTCGACGGTGCGCTCGACGCCGAGCGAACGGCTGACGCTGGTGTTGTTGGGATCGTCGCCGGCGGCAAGCAGCGTGCCGCTGGAATCGAGAACGGTCACGTCCTGGGCGTCGAGACCGGGGACGGCGGCGGCGACCAGATAGCGGATGGACGAGGCGGAACGCGTGGCGTCCATCTCCGAAGCGCGGATGACGACCGACGCGGACGGCTTCTGCTGGTCGCGCCGGAAGTTGGCGCGCTCCGACATGACGATGTGGACGCGCGCAGCGCGGATGCCGGAGATTGACTGGATGGTGCGGGCGATCTCGCCTTCCAGTGCACGCACCCGGGTGATCTGCTGCATGAAGGAGGTCAGCCCGAGCGAACCGACATTGTCGAACAGTTCGTAGCCGGCATTGGCGCTGGTTGGCAGGCCCTTCTCGGCAAGCAGCATGCGCGCCTGCGCCGTGGTGCCGGCTGGCACAAGCACGGTTGTCCCGTCCGCCCCGACATCGAAACCGATACCTGCCTCGCCAAGCACAAGGCCGATCTGGTTCACGTCGGAACGCTCCAGCCCGACATAGAGCGTGTCATAGGCGGGGCGGTTCAGGTAGATCGAACCAACCGTGATGACCGAGAGAACCAGGGCGACGATGCCGCCCAGCATGGCGATGCGTCGGGGGCCGAAATCCCTGAGATTCTGGACGACCGCGTTCAACTGCTCGGGCACTGACTTCCGCTCCCGTATTCGCTTGTGCATCGGATTGTTCGGGCGCTTGAATGTGCAAACCGGTCCGATGCCTGGACGTAAGTACCGAGCCTATGGTCCGAAGCTTGTGCGAGGATGAAATCGGCTGCCCGCAGAGCAAGAAAATGCGATCCTGGACGAAGCAAAAAATCCAGTTGTTACAAAAGACTAGAGCCTGATCCGCTTCCCATCGGGAGGCGGATCAGGCTCTTCTCAAGCTGTCCGGTGTGACGAATGGCCGGAGGCTTAATCCCGGACCTAGTTCTGGAAGAGCGCGAGGATCGACTGCGCGTTGCC
>Ga0105046_10003762_pt1 | contig 24107 bp, 28 predicted proteins | sample MAT03_FD_78385 | JGI IMG/M metagenome (GOLD analysis project Ga0105046, IMG submission 78385) | Freshwater microbial communities from Lake Fryxell liftoff mats and glacier meltwater in Antarctica - MAT-03 (megahit assembly) | ecosystem: Environmental > Aquatic > Freshwater > Ice > Liftoff...
ACCCTTCGGCCTCATCGCTGGCGGGGTCGAAAAAGCGAACAGGCAGACGGTTGCGGCCGGCAAAGGCCGCGACGGCGCGCACCTGCCTGTCCTCGGCCGGGCCCACGACGATGATCGGGCTGTTGCCCAGCTCCAGCTGCGACCTGCGGCGCGACGCGAGGACCGACACGATAATGTCCGACATCTCGGGCGTAGCGGTCATCAGGTCCAGCACCGCCTGACGCGGCACGTCCAGCAACCGCCCGGCCCTGGCCGCCCGCACCGTGTTCAAAAGCCGTGCCCCATTCAAGAAAGCAATCTCGCCCATGAATTGCCCGGGGCCAAGCGCGCTCTACCCGATGCGCTTTCGGCGAACCGGATCATAAAGCTCAAACTCCCCCTCGAGCACATAATGGAACTGTTCTGCTGCCTCGCCACTGCGGACCACCAACGCGTTTTCGGGAACGTCACGCTCCTTTCCGACAGCGCGCAACAGCTCCACATGATGCGGGCTGAGCGGGCGGCGGATCATCGTGACGAGGCTTTCTGCGAGGCTGCCCATGTGTGTTGTCCGGTGGTTGCAAGTTTGGGGCAAGGGCTTGGCTTACGCCGGGAATACCCTATCATTCCGCCATGAAACGCGGAGATGTGCAATGAAGGAAGCATCGGTCAACGTGCTTGGCGGCCTGCTTGAGGACTGCTCGCAGTCACCACTCACCGGATTCTTTCGCAACGGCTGCTGCGATACGGGGCCGCAAGACCAAGGGCGTCACACAGTCTGCGCTACCATGACGGCAGAGTTTCTGGCCCTGTCGAAATACCTTGGCAACGACCTGTCCACCCCGAGGCTGGAATTCGGCTTTGCCGGGCTAGCGCCGGGGGACCGCTGGTGTCTGTGTGCCGCGAGGTTTCTGCAAGCGCATGAGGAGGGGGCCGCGCCAAAGGTGCGCCTTGCCGCCACGCATATCCGGACGTTGGATATTGTGCCGCTGACCGTGCTGCGCGAACACGCAGTGGAGTGAGCGCTCAGGCAACCGACCGGGGCGCTGCCTCGGCCCCTTCCCGTGGCGGGCGCAATGCTCCGTCATCGCGCATCAGGTCCTCGATGAACAACGACAACAGTTGTGAACGCCCGCTTACCCCGGCCTTGCGGTAAATCGCGTTGGTCTGCGCTTTGACCGTGCCTTCGGATGTTGCCCGCAGGGTCGCGATCTCGGCTGTGGACATGCCCTTGATCGCAAACAGCGCGACGTCCCGTTCAGCGGGTGTCAGCGCCCATTCGACAAATTTCGCTTCCAGCAACTCGGCGAAGGCACCGGAGGCGCGCCAGAGCCGCGCTTCGGCCTGATTGCGGTCGCGGAAGGCGCGAAACAGCAGAACTGAACCAAGGATCACCCCCAGAACCAGCCCAATGGCGGCGGAAAGCTCCATCCACTCGCGCACCTCCCAGCTCAGCGGAGTGGTCTCGATCCCCAGGACCGAGGCAAGGATATCCGACACGAAAAAAGCGGCGCAGGGTACCTGCACCATCAGTACCGCCAGAACGATCCATTTTTGCCGCATCAGTCGGTATCACTGATTATCGTCTTCATCGCCACCGCTGTCTTCGCCACCACTGTCTTCGCCACCGCTGTCTTCACCACCGCTGTCTTCACCGCCGCTATTGTCTTCGTTGCTTGCGGGATCGTCGTCCTCTTCGGGGTCTTCGACATCGTCGGCCTGAAGGTCGTCCCCGACCTCAAGCTTGTCTTTCTTTTTCCCTGGCGTATTGCGAGCAAGGAGCGACGACTTTGACGTCTTAGATCCCGAAGATGTCCAGAGATCTCGCAAAATCTCTCCGGAATTGGGATTGACAACAATTTCGCGCATGCCGCTTCCACCGCTCGCATCGATCCGCACGCGGCCCAGCATCGTGCGGCTGACGTCGATGGTCGTAAACCCTTGACTGCGCAGTTCCGAGACAAGTTCACCAACCAGATCGACAGCAAACGCAGGTCCGGCCAGCGCCACCGAAACAGCGCCCGCAAGGGCCTGAGCGAAAATGGTACGGCGATTCATGGCATTCTCCCGATGATCAGCCTGGATTCAAGTTTAGCCGGTTTTACCGACGCAGCATACCCCGGCGGTGCCGGGGTATGCGAAGCGGTTGCAAAGGTCTCGCGATCAGTGGTCGTCGTCGCCTGCATCGCTGTCGTCCGAGCCGCCTTCGCCCGAGTCGTCATCACCTGCATCGTCGTCACCTGCATCGTCGTCACCTGCGTCGTCGTCACCTGCGTCGTCATTACCTCCGTCTTCTTCACCTGCGTCGTCATTACCCGAGTCATCGTCGCCTGCGCCGCCATTGCCTGCGTCGTCATTGCCCGAGTCGTCTTCGCCAGCGTCGTCATTGCCGGAATCATCATCGCCTGCGCCATCATCGCCTGCGTCGTCGTCGCCAGAATCATCGCCCCCCGAATCGTCTTCGCCTGCGTCTCCGTCACCAGAGTCGTCTTCATCGGCATCATCTTCATCCGCATCATCTTCATCCGCGTCATCGGCCGAATCTTCATCCTCGATGACGCCGACAAAATCTTGATCCTCGTCTTCGATCCTCACTCCGGACACGAAGTCCTCGTCGGCCTCAAGAACTTCGGTTTCGAGTTTCAGCACTTCGCCAGTCATTGCGCTAAAGACAATTTCGCGCTTTTCCAGATTGCGCGTCGCCTCGACCTTGATCTGGGTCGGGCCAGTGGTAACTTCGATGCGGGTAAAACCCTCGGAGGTCAGATCTGCGATGATCTGGTCGGTGGTCAGCGCGAAACCCATGCCGGCCGAGAAAGCGAACACGGTGCTGAGAAGTACAAGTTTGGTTTTCATCAGATTTCCTTTGCGATGTATGCGTTGGCAGAGTGTGGTGCCCCGACGTCACACAGACCACGGCCGACATGCTCTGAAAATTGATCTGAGGTTTAGGTTTCGGTCCATTGGCATTTGGTTTAGCGCCCTAAACCAGAGTTTATGCCCGGGGACGCGCCTGGACGGAACGTGGAAGACTCCGCAGGGTCCGCGGTGCGGGTGCGCTCGGAACCGCTGAACGCAGATCTGTCCGCGCCCATCATGTCCTCGATAAACAAAGATAAAAGCTGTGGGCGACCGGTGACGTTGGCTTTGCGGTAGATCGCTGCCGTCTGCGACTTCACAGTGCCTTCAGACGTTGCGCGCAAGTGCGCCATCTCTTGCACCGACATTCCCTTGATCGCGAACAGGGCTACGTCGCGTTCTGCCTCGGTCAGCCCCCATTCATCGAATCGCGCGTCGAGCAGATCGACAAAGGCTGCGGAGGCCTTTTGCAGCCGTGCTTCCGCCCGGCGGAGGTCCTTGAAAGATCGCAACACCAGAACAGCCCCGAGACCAAGACCGAGAAGCAACCCGACGCCCGCGCCCATCTCCATCAGCTCGCGGACCGACCATGAAAGAGGCGCTGAATATATGCCGAAAATCGACTGGAGGATGTCGAGCAGGAACACGAGCGCGCAAAGCGCCTGCACGATCAGCAACAAGAGAAATGCCGTAGCCCGTGTCATCTGCGCAAGGCCCGCTGCGCAAGGCGGCAATGGCTCATTGAGTTACCCCGGCTTCGGGCAACAGCACATCCGCGCTTGTGTCGGGGGCGCCCGACGTCGTCACTCCGTCCTGAACCAGACCGCCAGATTCCGGGGCAACCGAAGAGGCGGCCTCGTTAATCTCGGCCGTGACGCCTGCACCAGTGTCGGCAAATCCAGGTCTGGCAGGCCCGGTGCTGGCAACCGCGCCGGCGCTCTCCGGGGTGATCTCTTCGGCGTCCTCTGAGCTGGCAATGTCGCGCAGCACCTCGCCTGTGCCGGGGTTGATCACAACCTCACGCCGAAGGTCTCCCTTGGTCGCGACGATCCGCAGCCGACCAAGCCAGGTCCGTTCGACCTGCTGGATGTCATACCCGTCAGCTTCCAGCGCAGCCAGAAGCCGCTCTCGCGAAGATTCCGCCCGGGCCGAACCGGCCGCACAGACGACGAGGCAAAGAATTAGTGCGATGCGGGTCATTCAGGGCCTCGTTGGGCTACGCAGAGTGCATGGTCGGAGAAGTCGACAGATGTTGCAAGGCTGCAGGGATTGAAACATGGCGGCACCCGGGAGGGTGCCGCCTCGAGCTGCGTCACCGGGGGGGGTCAGTTGGCGACGCAGTCCTTTTCTTGCACAAGGTTCGCGCAGGCCTTGTCGTGATCGGCCTCGGCTTGCGGCTGCCGCGCAATTCCGCCTTCGGCAGCCAGAGGCGCCGCCATCCCGGTATCGGCCCGCATTTCGGGCGCGCCTGATTGCAGCATCACATCTACGTCTGACGGAGCGCCATCGCCCAGCACTCCGCCCTCTTCGGTGACGTCCACCCCGACCGCTCCGAGTTCGTCGACGACCGGCTCCTGCCCGAAGCCTTCGGCCGGATCAATGGCGGTACCGGCATCCCCGTCAACGATTCCTACGGAGCCTTCGTCGACGACTTCCCCATCGAAAACATCACCGATGGTTACTTCGTCCTCGACTGTACCATTCTCAATTGAGGCTTCGCCCCCTGCGGCGGGGTCGTCGGTCGTTTCCTGCGCCACGGACGTGGCCCCCCATGACATCGCCGCAAGCGTCAGCACGGACGCCGTGGCCAGCAAAAACATACGCCCTTTCAAGATATCACTCATACTTGGATCCTTTATCGCAGTTGCCCATTCTTGTCGTTGCGGCAGGACGCTGCGTCCCCCCAACGTCCGAAGCAATGCGCAAATCGGGCAGCTTTGCCATTTGCCAAAAGTTGAAACAGAAGGTTTCAACCTTTGGCACGGGCTATCAACGAAAGTTGACGCGCCTTCAGACCTTCATTTCCACGCCGAGATGCTTGGCGACAGTGAAGATGTCCTTGTCGCCGCGCCCGCACATGTTCATCACGATGATGTGGTCGCGCCGCAAGGTGGGCGCAATCTTCATCACATGGGCCAAAGCATGCGAAGGCTCCAGCGCAGGAATGATTCCCTCCAGCGCACAGCTCAGCTGGAAAGCTTCCAGCGCCTCTGCATCAGTGATAGATACGTATTTCGCGCGACCCATGTCATGCAGCCAGGCGTGTTCAGGTCCGATTCCGGGATAGTCGAGGCCAGCCGAGATCGAAAAGCCTTCAAGGATCTGCCCGTCCGGGTCCTGGAGAAGGTAGGTGCGGTTGCCGTGCAGCACGCCGGGGCGCCCGCCGGTCAGACTTGCGCAATGCTGCATGCGGTCGTCCACGCCTTTGCCGCCGGCCTCAACCCCGATGATGTTCACGGAAGGGTCGTCGAGAAAGGGGTAGAACAGCCCCATTGCGTTCGAACCACCACCGATGGCCGCTATCACCGTGTCGGGCAGGCGTCCCTCGCCTTCCTGTTCGGCCAGCTGCCAGCGGACTTCCTTACCGATGATCGACTGGAAGTCGCGCACCATCGCCGGATAGGGATGGGGTCCCGCGACCGTCCCGATGCAGTAGAACGTGTCGCGCACGTTGGTCACCCAATCGCGCAATGCGTCGTTCATCGCGTCCTTCAGAGTGCCGCGCCCCGAGGTCACAGGAATGACCTCCGCCCCCAGAAGCTTCATGCGAAAGACGTTGGGTGCCTGGCGCTCCACATCATGAGCGCCCATGTAGACCACGCATTTCAGCCCAAACTTCGCGCAGACCGTGGCCGTAGCCACCCCATGCTGCCCCGCGCCAGTCTCGGCGATGATGCGCGACTTTCCCATGCGACGGGCAAGGATGATCTGGCCAAGCACGTTGTTGATCTTGTGCGCGCCGGTGTGGTTCAGCTCATCCCGCTTCATGTAGATCCTTGCGCCGCCGAGATGCTCGGTCATCCGCTCGGCATGATACAGCGGCGAGGGACGGCCGACGTAATGCTTCCAAAGCCAGTCCATCTCGGCCCAGAAGGTCGGATCGGTCTTGGCGAACTCGTAGCGTGCCTCCAGATCAAGGATCAGCGGCATCAGCGTTTCGCTGACAAAGCGGCCGCCGAACATGCCGAACCGGCCCTGCTCGTCCGGCCCGGTCATGAAGCTGTTGATTCCGTCTTCGGCCATATCCATCTCCCCATGTCTGACGTTGATCTAGCGCAGCCGCCAATGCTTGGAAACGGTAAGCTCTTCATCTTTGCGACAAATATCTCCGCCGGAGGCTCCTGTCCGTCGGGCGGGACGCTCCGCGGGGGATATTTTTACAAAGATGAAGCGCCAGGGCATTTTCAGGCCGGATGAACAGCGTCGCCTATCCGTATTTCTCCACCTTCGATGATCCGGCAATTGAGACCAGAGCGGTGGGTCAGAAGATCACAGACAATCTTGCCTGTCAAAAGGTCAAGGTAGCGGCAGGGGGTATTGAGGCGGCCACCTTCCAGCAAGACCGGTCCCACATGGAAGCGGCGGCCCACGAGGTGGTTCAGCGGCAAACCCTCAACCGTCAGGTTGCGGCGATGCTCGAACGGTTCAAGGGTCGTGCCGTGATCGCGGGCCAGCGCAATCAGGGTTTCCACCTCGATCAATGTCACCTCGCGCACGTCGGGAAACTCAGAGTAATGGCCGCGCCCGGTGGCATATCGGTCGCCGTCCAGCCCGAAGCCTGCAATGGCGCGGACACGGTCCAGCGCCTGCATCGGGGCACGGCCTTGCGGAGCAATATGGATGTGACGCAGGCGGCCCTGCCACATGATCAACCCGCCGCCGCAACGAAAGCGGCGATTCTGATGGGATCTTTCACTCCCGGTGCCGATTCCACGCCGGACGCGACATCGACCTGCCTCGCGCCGGTCAGACGGACGGCTTCAGCCACAGTCGCGGCAGTCAGGCCCCCGGCCAGCATCCAGGGGCGCAACCACTTGCGCCCGACCAGGAGCCTCCAGTCGAAAGCAAGGCCGTTGCCGCCGGGCAGGGTCGCATTTTTTGGGGGCTTCGCGTCGATCAGCAGTTGATCTGCCGCCAACGAATGCTCGATCAATGCCAGAAGGTCATCTTCGCCCTCCACTCCCAAAGCCTTCATCACCGGCAGGCCAAAGCGGGCCCGCACCTCGGCCACGCGGGACGGAGTCTCGTGGCCATGCAGTTGCAGCATGTCGATGGGAACGCTGGCGAGGATCGCCTCCAGCATCGCGTCATCGGCGTCGACAGTCAGTGCCACCTTGCACAGCCCTTCGGGCGCTGCGAGCGCGAGGGCGCGGGCGGTCCCGATGGTGACCGACCTTGGGGATCTGGGGAAAAAATTCAGACCAACATAGGCCGCCCCCGCCGCGGCCACGGCCTGCACTTCGGCGAACGTCCGAACACCGCAGATCTTGACCCGCACCTCTCCCATTAGCACGGCCCCCATCAACGCAGCTTCGGCGCATCCAATAGCGCCAGTACCTCGTCCTTCGGCGTGGATGAGCTGTCACGCAAGACGGACAACTCCCGCTCCAGCCGCGTCACCTCGCGCGATTTGGTAGAGGCCGTGCTGCGGTGCTTCGCCTCGCGCAGCCATTCCCAGACGAATCCGATGAGCAACCCCGCCACAATCCCACCGAAGATCGCAAGGAACAACGGGACCTGCGCCGCAAAGGACATTCCGGTCAGGGCGGCCAGATCCTCGGGCAGCAGCCGGACCGACACGGGGGCGCGGTTGGCCAGAGCAATGGTCAGAAGCGCTATCCCAAGCAGAAGCAGCAACACAAGGCGAAGGGTGCGGATCATCGGTCTTCTCACGTAAGGGGAGTCGTCGGACAGACTATCCGCCGACCCACCCGCCAGCGCAAGCCATCCCTACTTTTCGTTGAGCCTGTCGCGCAGAAGCTTGCCCGTCTTGAAGAACGGCACCTTCTTGTCCTCGACCTTCACAGCCTCGCCGGTACGGGGGTTGCGGCCGACGCGCGCATCCCTCGCCTTGACCGAGAACGCGCCGAAGCCGCGCAGCTCGACCCGGTCGCCCTTGGCCAGAGCCTCGATGATCTCTTCGAATACGGTGTTGACGATGCGCTCCACATGGCGCTGCGTCAGATGCGGATTTTCATCCGCAATCTTCTGGATCAATTCAGATCGGATCATCCGACAGTCCCCCCTGTGGTTCGGCCCTTGGCAGTGACCGCCACGTTGTTTTGTTAACGGACTATAGGCAAAAAAAACCGCCGCACAAACGAAAACAGTTTGAAAACAGGGCATAGAAAGGGGCCCCACATCGCTGCGGAGCCCCGGATACTTGCCCTAAGGGCCGTATTAGCCGCGGTCACCGCTCTTGAGCGCTGCGCCGAGGATGTCGCCGAGGCTCGCGCCCGAATCGGAGGAGCCATACTGCTCAACCGCTTCCTTCTCTTCGGCGATTTCGCGCGCCTTGATCGATAGACCCAGCCGACGGGTCTTGGGGTCGATGTTGGTCACCCGTGCATCGACCTTGTCGCCGATCTGGAACCGCTCGGGGCGCTGGTCGGCACGGTCGCGGCTGAGGTCCGAACGGCGGATGAAGGATTTCGCACCGTTGTATTCAACCTCGATGCCGCCTTCTTCGATGGCCGTCACCGCGACCGTCACAATGCCACCGCGCTTCACCCCGTCCACCGCATCGGTGAAGGTGTCATCGCCAAGTGCCTTGACCGAGAGCGAGATGCGCTCCTTCTCGACGTCCACTTCCGTCACGGCGGCCTTCACGGTGTCGCCCTTGCGATAGTTCGCAATGGCATCCTCGCCGCGCTGATCCCAGCTGAGGTCGCTGAGGTGCACCATGCCGTCGATGTCGTTGTCGAGGCCCACGAACAGACCGAACTCGGTGATATTCTTGACTTCGCCTTCGATGGTCGAGCCCACGGGATGGGTTTCCGCAAAGACTTCCCACGGGTTGCGCTGCGTCTGCTTCAGGCCCAGGCTGACCCGGCGTTTGGCAGAGTCGATTTCCAGCACCATGACCTCAACCTCTTGCGAGGTGGAGACGATCTTGCCGGGATGGACGTTTTTCTTCGTCCAGGACATCTCGGACACGTGAACCAGCCCCTCGACTCCGGCTTCCAGCTCCACGAAGGCGCCGTAATCGGTGATGTTGGTGACGCGGCCCTTGTGGACAGTGCCGATTGCATAGGCCTTTTCAACGGCATCCCACGGATCGGACTGCAACTGCTTCATGCCCAGGCTGATGCGGTGGGTTTCCTTGTTGATCTTGATGACCTGAACCTTGACGGTCTCGCCGATCGACAGGATTTCCGACGGATGGTTGACGCGGCGCCATGCCATGTCGGTGACGTGCAGAAGGCCGTCCACACCGCCGAGGTCAACGAAGGCGCCGTATTCGGTGATGTTCTTGACCACGCCGTCGACGTTCTGGCCTTCGGTCAGGTTGCCGATGACTTCTGCGCGCTGCTCGGCACGGGATTCCTCGAGGATCGCGCGGCGCGAAACCACGATATTGCCGCGGCGACGGTCCATCTTGAGGATCTGGAAGGGCTGTTTCATACCCATCAGGGGGCCTGCGTCGCGCACCGGTCGCACGTCGACCTGGCTGCCCGGAAGGAAGGCGACAGCGCCGCCCAGATCCACCGTGAAGCCACCCTTGACGCGGCCGAAGATCGCGCCTTCGACACGGGTTTCGGCAGCATAGGCCTTTTCGAGCCGGTCCCACGCTTCTTCTCGCTTGGCCTTGTCACGGCTGATCTGCGCTTCGCCACGCGAATTTTCCACGCGGTCGAGATAGACTTCGACCACGTCCCCGACCTTTATGTCGGCATTGCCGCCGAGATCGGCGAATTCCTTAAGATCGACTCGGCCTTCCATCTTGTAGCCGACGTCGATGATGGCCTGGCCCGCTTCGATCGCGATAACCTTGCCTTTGACAACAGACCCCTCCTCGGGGGTGTCGATCTCGAAGCTTTCCTTCAACAGGGCTTCGAATTCTTCCATGGATGCTTTAGCGCACATATTCGGTCAGTTCCTTTTCATGGTTTTCTGGCCACGCGGTTGGCTCCGCCGGTCTTTGATGGTCCGTAAGGGAAAAACTGCAGGCGTCCGGAGAACCGGCCGGGCAGCGAACCTGTCAGGATGCCGGGTCTTTAGCGACAGACGCCTGCCCTGGCAAGGGAAACCGGATCGTCACTGGCCGCCTTGCCCGCCTTGTCAGAGGTTTTCCTGCTGCGGCATGCCCAGCACATGATACCCGCAATCGACATGAATGACTTCGCCTGTCGTGCAGGCACCGTAGGGCGAGCAGAGCCAGACCGCTGTTCCACCGATTGACTCAAGCGTCGCATTGGAGCGCATGGGGGAATTTGCCTCTGTGTGGCGGAAAGTGGCACGGGCGCCCCCGATTGCGGCGCCTGCCAGCGTCTTCATAGGGCCGGGGGAAATTGCGTTGACGCGAATCTGCTGCGGGCCGAGGTCGTTGGCAAGGTAGCGCGTGGCGCTTTCAAGTGCGGCCTTTGCCACGCCCATGACGTTGTAGTTGGGGGTGACGCGGTTCGAACCGCCATAGGTGAGAGTAATGAGGCTGCCACCCTCGGGCATCATTTCCGCCGCGCGGCGGGAGACATCCACGAAGGAAAAACAAGAGATTGTGAGCGAGTTCTGGAAATTCCCACGCGAGGTATTGATGAAACGCCCCGTGAGTTCGCGCTTGTCGGAAAAAGCGATAGCGTGGATGAGGAAATCCAGTGTCCCCCAGCGGGACCGGAGCGCCGCGAAACAGGCGTCAAGGCTTTCGTCGTTCGTTACATCGACATCGACAAGGAAGTCAGATCCGACCGAGGCCGCCAATGGCGCCACGCGCGTCCCAAAGGCCGCGCCTTGATAACTGAATGCAAGCTCGGCCCCTTCGACCGCAAGCGAGGTTGCGATGCCCCAGGCGATGGAGCGTTCGTTCGCAACTCCCATGACAAGCCCGCGCTTGCCCTTCATCAGATCGGCCATGATCAGTCCTTATGACAGGTATTTGCTCAGGATCAGGGTGGCATTGGTGCCCCCGAATCCGAAAGAGTTCGACAGGACGGAGTCGAGATCGACATTGTCGCGCAGGGTGGTCACGATCTCTGCCGCATCAAGCGCAGGGTCGAGTGTGACCACATTTGCGGAAGCGGTTATGAACCGACCGTTGAGCATGAGGATCGAGTAGATCGCCTCCTGCACGCCGGTTGCACCCAGAGAATGGCCCGTGAGTGATTTGGTCGAGGAAACCGGCGGGGTGGAGCCACGGCCAAAGACACGGCGGATCGCCCCCATCTCGGTCACGTCGCCCACCTGGGTGCTGGTCCCGTGGGAGTTTATGTAGTCGATCTGGCGGCCCTTCGGCAATGTCGAAAGGGCAAGCAGCATCGAACGCTCGCCGCCTTCGCCCGAGGGGGCAACCATGTCATAGCCATCGGAGGTAGCGCCATAGCCGGTGACCTCGGCGTAGATTTTCGCCCCCCGTGCACGCGCATGCTCCAGCTCTTCCAGCACCACGACGCCGCCGCCGCCCGCGATGACAAAGCCGTCGCGGTTGGCATCATAGGCGCGCGCGGCGGTTTCCGGAGTGTCGTTGTATTTCGAGGACATTGCCCCCATCGCGTCGAACAGGCAGGAAAGGGTCCAGTCCAGCTCTTCCCCTCCACCGGCAAAGACGATGTCCTGCTTGCCCCATTGGATGAGCTCGACCCCGTTGCCGATACAATGGGCCGAAGTGGAGCAGGCGGACGTGATGGAATAGTTCACGCCCTTGATCTTGAAAGGTGTAGCCAGGCAGGCAGAATTGGTGGAGGACATCCCCTTGGTGACCATGAAGGGTCCCATCCGCTTGGGGCTTCCGGTCTCACGCACGATGGAATGGGCGCGGAACAGGGCCTTTGTCGACGGCCCCCCGGAACCCATGATCAGACCCGAGCGGTTGTTCGAGACATCCGCGGGTTCCAGGCCTGAATCCTTCACGGCCTGATCCATCGCGATGAAGTTGTAGGCCGCCCCGTCGCCCATGAAACGCAGGTCGCGCTTGTCGATATGGTCTTGCAGCACGATGTTGGGCTGGCCATGCACACGGCAGCGAAAGCCATTCTCGGCATAGTCGGGTGCGTAGACGATGCCAGACTTGCCTGCGCGCAAGGACGCTTCCACCTCGGCCGCCGAATTGCCGATCGAAGACACGATCCCGATCCCGGTGATGACGACACGACGCATGGGGGCCTCCCTTGATCTCTGGGGTTCTGTTTAGGGCAGAGGGGGAGGGGGAGCAAGATGATAGGGGGTTGACGCGGGGCGCGGGGAGGAGCGGCGCGCCTGCCCGGTCGGTGCCGATGTCCAAGAGCCGGGGCGTGCAGAAAATCCCGCTTCCGATAGCGAGACATCCTTGGCGTGTTGCCCGACACTCGCCCGGTTGTGCCACACTGACGCTGACGGACGTCATCCCGGGCAACAAAGCGCATGACCGGTTTCAGGATGAAATTCCGTTGCGGTCGCATAGAACAATCTGCGCCGGGGGCCCCGCATGCTTGCGCCCCCTTCGCGACTTTTCCCGCGATCCATCTGCCCCCGGCCCTGAGCGAGGGCCCGGCAGGTTAAAGCAAAAAGCACATGGCAGTTGATGTGCCGGGACAGGCGAGGCAGTGTCGCTGCGGAGCGGATGCCCGGGGGCGTGCGGTGGCAAACCCTGGCGATAGGCCGCCACGGCGGACAGGGAGAAATGATGAGGCCTCACGACAACCGGGCCTGGCTGCTGCTTCTGCCCGCGCTTTCCCTGCTAGGGGTGGTTGGGGCGCTGCCGTTGCTCGCAGTATTCAACTATGCTTTTCACGACATCTTTACCTTGAGCAGCGTGCATTGGGTGGGGTTCGAATGGTTCATCGACATCCTGCAATCGGATCGGTTTGTGGCCTCGCTGGGGCGCAGCCTGCTGTTTTCTGTGCTCGCCTTGTCCATCCAGGTGCCATTGGGGATTGCGGTCGCGCTGCTGCTGCTCGGTTTTGGCAAGCGCGCGGCGTGGGGGTTGATGCTGTGTGCGCTGCCGCTGGTGGTGCCGTGGAACATGGTCCCGATCCTGTGGCTGGGCTTGATCGACGCTGACACCGGGCTTCTGGGGCCGGGGCTTGCAGCGGTGGGGTTCGATTACAAGTTCACGGCGCTGCACACTTGGGCGCTGATCCTTGCAGTGGACACCTGGCATTGGCTTGGGCTGGTTGTGGTGCTGGCCTATGCCGGGCTGTCGGCGATCCCGCCCGCTTATCGGCAGGCGGCAGCCATCGACGGGGCCTCACGGTGGGCGGTGTTGCGCCATATCGAGCTGCCGCGCATCGCCGCGGCGCTCTCGATCGTGTTTCTTTTGCGTTTTGTCGACAGTTTCATGATCTACACCGAAGCTTTCGCGATCAATGCAGGCGGCCCCGGTGATGCGACGCGGTTCCTGACGCTGGAGCTGGGCGAAGAGATCAAGGGGTTTTCCTACGGGCAGGCGGCCGCGCGGGCAACGCTCTATTTCCTGATCGTGCTGGCCGTGGTCTGGGCCTTTGTTGCAGCGACCCGGCCGCCGGAGGGGGAGGCATGATCAGGGTTCTTGCCCTTTGCGCGCTAGCCACCTTCCTGCTCCTGCCGCTGGTTCAGGCTATCGTGCTGAGCGTTACCGCGACACTGACCCACGGTGGCGTGGCGGCCGGGACGATCGGGCTGATGAACTATTCCAATGTTCTGGCCGACCCGGATGTGCGGGCATCAATCGGCAACTCGGCGGCATATGTGCTCTTGAACGTGGGACTCTGCATCGCCGTGGCACTGCCTGCGGCCTATGCGCTGGCGCGATACAGCTTTGTCGGGGACCGGCATTTCCTGCTGATGATCCTTGTCTTTCGGGTGACGCCGCCGGTCGTGCTGTCACTGCCGATCTTCATTCTGTTTTCCCAGTTGGGACTGGTGAATTCGCCGGTAGGGATTGCGCTGGTGCATTGTCTGTTCAATCTTCCTGTTGCGATCTGGATTCTGGAAAGCTTCATCCGGGCGGTCCCGCCTGCGCTGGACGAAACGGCCTTTCTCGACGGGCATTCCGGCCCCTCCTTCTTCTTTCGACACCTCATCCCGGCGATTGCACCGGGGATCGGGGTGGCGGCCTTTTTCTGCTTCATCTTTTCCTGGGTTGAAGTGGTCTTTGCGCGCGTCCTGACCGTGACGGGGGGAAAGCCGGTCACGATGGCCATCAACGCGATGTTCGGCTTTCAGACCGACACCGGCCTCGTGATGGCTATGACCTGTCTGTCGCTGGTCCCGGGGGTGGCGATGATCTGGTTCGTGCGCAACGACATCGCCCGTGGCTTTACCCTGCGCGCCTGAAGTCGTCCCGGAACTTGAAGGATCTGGATCCAGAAGCCCTCGAGCTCTGAAGCTCAGGAAAACTCACACCTCGGACAGGGCAACCTTCATGTCCTTTACCAGATAGATCGTCTCGCCATCCGCCTCGACCCGGCCATCTGCCACACCCATGGTCAGGCGGCGCGTCTGGATCGCCTTGGTGAAATCAACGATGTAGGTCAGGCGCTTGCGGTCGGGGCGTACCATGCCCGTCAGCTTTACCTCACCCACCCCGAGCGCGTAGCCACGGCCTTGCCAACCCCGCCAGCCGAGATTGAAACCAGTGAGCTGCCACAAACCGTCAAGACCAAGGCAGCCAGGCATGATCGGGTTGCCGGGAAAGTGGCAACCAAAGAACCACAGGTCCGGCAATATGTCGAATTCGGCCACCACGTGACCTTTGCCGTGCATCCCCCCGTCTTCCGAAATGTCGGTTATGCGGTCCATCATCAGCATCGGCGGCTCGGGCAACTGCGCATTGCCGGGGCCGAACAACTCGCCCCGCGCACAGGCGAGGAGGGCCGCCTTGTCAAAACTGGTCGCGGTCATCGCCATGGCTTGCGGGTCCGTTTGGGTCTTTTGCCGATCCCTAGCATCCGGGGGGAAGGGGTGGCAAGGGCAGCCCCGTGGCAGTTCGGGAGTTTTGCCATCAAGATGAAGGGAGGTCGGGGATGTTTGCACAGCCGTGTTCTGCCTGCAGGAGCGATTACCGACAGGGTGGACCGCAGGTGTCTGATCGTGACGATGGACGGGCTGCTGGGCCTTGCCTTTGTCGGGGCAGCGCTGGCGATATGGACCGCTCTGCCGCTGCCTCCGGCACCCGTTTCGGGCATCTCGGCCCCCGGGCTTTATACGGCACTTGCGCTCGCGGCCTTTATCGTGGGCGCAGCGGAGGTCTTTCGCGACAATGCAGCGCAGACCATATTGCCTGCTTTCGTGCAACCTGAAGAGCTGGAGCGGGCAAACGGGCGATTGTGGAGCGCTGAGCTTCTGACCAATGCACTGATCGGCCCGGCGCTCGGGGCGATGCTGATCGGGCTGTGGCTGCCGCTGGCTTTCGGGCTTAACGCGGTGGCCTCTGGGTTCGCGATGCTGCTGGTGGCGGGGCTTGCCGGGCAGTTCAGGCCCGCAAAGACCGGGCCCGCCAGCCGTCGCACTGGTACAGGGGCCGATTGCCCTGGCCCTGTGCTTTGCAGCGTCAGAGTTCACCGGCTTTGTCTCGGACATCGTCTCTGTCAGCACGCGACTGCGGATGATCCCGGACCGGCTGAGGGGGCGAGTGAACAGCCTCTACCGGCTGCTGGCCTGGGGGATGATGCCGGTAGGGCTACTACTTTCGGGCGTCGTGGTCACCTATGGCGAGAGGGTGCTGCCGCGTGGCGTAGCGCTGACGCTGCCCTTCTGGGTGGCGGAAACCGGGACGGTTGTCCTCTCCCTCGCAGTCTGGCGTTCGATACGGCGTGGCTTTTCGGGCTGATCAACGGATCTTGCGGGCAGTTGCGGGTGATTTGCAATTGAAAATCCACCCCTCCCGGCCCTATATGTAAATTGAACGTAGTAAGGTTTGCGCGAATGCCGGTGACATACAGCACTTTGGGGCCGGATTGGCTGCACCGCGGAGGCCTGAGGCCGACGCGGCAACGCTTGTTGCTGGCTTCGCTGCTTGTGGGCGACGGTCAGAACCGGCATGTAACCGCCGAAAGCCTGTTTGCCCTCGCCGCCCGCGCCGAAGAGCCGGTCAGCCTGGCGACCGTTTACAACACCTTGCGCGCTTTTTGCGAAGCGGGGCTGATGAACGAGATTGTGGTCGACGGCTCGAAAAGCTACTTCGACACCCGCATGGACGATCATCCGCATTTTTATTGGGAAGAGAGTCAGACCTTGACCGATGCGCCCGGTGAAGGGCTGCAAATCGCGCGTCTGCCCGAGGCACCCGCCGGTACCGCGATTTCTCGTGTCGACGTGGTCATCCGCCTGCGCAGCGCCTGAGGCGCGCACCGCGGCGGGGCCGAAGCCTTCGTTCTGCAAGCGCCATGTCATCTGCCGCTCCCCTGAAAAGGGATGCTCCGGAACTGCTTGTCGTCCAGCAAAATAAGGTCGAGGTTCACCGCCATCTTGCTCTGAGGTTGCGCTTGGAACGACGGTCGCAAGATCGACAGCAACGGGTTTCTCCACCCTCACCGTCAGCTTGGGATGGTTCCGTTAGATTGTCACTTGCCTCATTTTCCAGACCGCGGTTTGAGCTTTCGTGACAACGGATCATTGGCGACGGGGATCGCCCGGTCTTTCGAACCCACTGCGTCCAGGGGCTCAGCTCACGATCTTTGCATGCAGGTCACGGACCGTGTCCTCGGCAATCTCGGTGGCATGTACTTTTCCCTCACGCCCAGAATTACCGGCATCCCCGTCCATCACTGCGCTCACCCTTCAGCGCCTGCAAAGCCACAAGCGACTTGAACGCCGCGTTGTGATTTCTGCGCTTCGACGTGCTCTGTTATCCTTGTTTCATAGGCCAGCAAATGTCGGATCGTGGCCTCCTTCACTGTCCGATCTTTTTGGGGGTCGCCATTCTTATGCGCCGCAACTGGCTCGACATGCTTCTGGCCCTCCTCAACTTTGTGCCTGTCTGACTTTGGCAGACCGGCAGCGCGGGCCTGGTGGCGCTTGACCCTCGCGTGCTGGCTGTCGAGGTGGTTGTGAAGGGGCTGATCGCAGGCACCGGCACGCTTTTTTATTCCCGGATGGGGTCGATCCCCGGCCTGTCGCGCGCCGCCGTCTTTCCTGCCCTTGCGCCCAGGCTACCCTCGCTTTTCTTCTGGCCAGTTCTGAGGCTGATCCCCGGCCCGATCGAGGGTGTGGGGCTGGCCACCGTCATCGCGGGCTTGATTTGGGCCGCCACCGGCATCTGAGGGTCCCATCAGCCGGCGCGCTGTGGCGATGGCCCGGCGACGGCGTTCGAGGAGGCGAATCGCGGGCAATCTGATGCTGCGCCCGTCCAACGCGAGTTCTCGAGTCTGAAAATGACTGCAGGTTGACGGCTTCCGGGCTTCTGTCTGCAACGATGGCGGGGTGATCGATCTCTAAGGCCCTATCGGCGCAATCTGCGGACGGCCCCTGGCGCGGGCCGCTGGACTTTCCGCGCTGACCGATACGTGCATGATGGGGGCTTGCCGCACGGGTGTATCGCATTGCGCCGCTGAAATAAGACACGGTCGCCTGATCCAGATCATGGCGCAGACCGCCCCGCGCTGCGAGAGTTTGCCATCAGAAAGACAGGTGCCAAAGCCATGCCGCTCCCTCACCGAACCCTCATCTTGTCTCTCATCGTCCCGCTGCTGGCCGCTTGTGTGGCCGAACCCGAGATGCCCACGGGTGCGGCAGACTTCACCACCTTCTGCGCCGCCTGCCATGGGGCGACGGGGGTCGGCAACGGGCCGCTGGCTGCGGGGCTGGACCTCAAACCGGCGGACCTGACCGGCCTCAAGCAGCGGGCGGGCGGAACGTTTCCGGCGACACGGGTGATGGCCAAGATCTGGGGCTATGCCGACGGCCGCGACGGCGGTCGGATCATGCCGCAATTCTCCGAGGCGCTGGAGGGCACCTTGGTGCCGTTTGACGGCGGGGATGGGATCGCGACGCCGACACCGATCCGTCTGGTGCAGATTGCGGAGTATTTGCGGGGAATACAGGGATGAGGCGCGGCGATGAAGGACTGGCACAAACTGAAGCCGGAACCGTTCAAGAAACAGCCCTGTCACCTTCCGGGATGTGACAGGCAGGGCCAAGTAGGCGGTCCGCTACAGTGCAGCGCAGCGCCATTTAGAACTGCTTTCCCTTTGATTTCTGTGTGACCACAGAAAACGTTTCAAATGCAAGGCGAGCAGTCGTGAACTCTATGCTTTCACCGTCAGCTGCGCATTCCCGTATCCAAGGCGCATCACCGTTGAAATTTGCGCCAAGATAATCTCTTTTAGCTGAAGATCCGCACTATAATCCACGAAGAAATGCCGCGAAACGGGATCCTTTTCGTTCAGATCGCAGAATACTCGCACCTCTTCTTCATACCTCCAGTGGTCAAATCTTGTAGTAAAAATCGTCTTTACGAAATTCCATTTCTCTTGAACTTGGGTGTTATAAAAACCGCCAAAATCAATGAGTTCCATTTGATGTGAAACCTCAGCAAGCGGGACCGTTGGGGAAACATCGAATCCAATAGCTAGCCCTCTGTGTTGATCAGCGCAGTGTGACCATAGAACAGGATTCGACCAATTTTTTGAAAAACAAATAATGCCGCGTTTCCGAGAGAAGTCTATAAGCGCTTTATCCCAATCCGCCCTATATTTACGGGAATAAAATCTAACGCCGCGACCTTCAAAAGGGTCGTTTAGCTCACCAATAATGGATGCTTTCAGACGCCTGCGCAGAAGAGCTTACGTACCCCGGCGTGTGTCAATCAACTTATAGACCCTCAAACATCCAGTTCCTCCACAAAGCGCGCGTTCTCCTGAATATACTGGAACCGCAATTCCGGTTTCTTGCCCATCAGTCGTTCCACCAGATCCCCCGTCATCCCCGGCTCGTCTTCATCAATCGACACCCGGATCAGCTTGCGGGTCAACGGGTTCATTGTCGTGTCCTTCAGATCCTTGGCGTCCATCTCTCCGAGGCCCTTGAAGCGTTGCACGTCGATCTTGCCCTTGCCGCCCAGACCCTTGGCGAGCCAGATTTCCTTTTCCGCGTCGTCTGCCACGTAGAGCCGCTTGGCCCCCTGTGTCAGCCGGTAGAGCGGCGGGCAAGCCAGATAGAGGTGCCCCTTGTCGATCAGAGGGCGCATCTGGGTAAAGAAGAAGGTCATCAAGAGGCTCGCGATATGCGCGCCGTCAACATCGGCGTCGGTCATGATGATGATCTTGTCATAGCGCAGATCGTCGACCTTGAACCGCGTGCCCATCTGTACGCCCAAAGCCTCGCAGATGTCGCGGATTTCGGAATTGTCGTTCAGCTTGGCCGAGGCTGCGCCCAGCACGTTGAGGATCTTGCCCTTCAGCGGCAGCAGCGCCTGTGTCTCGCGGGATCGCGCGCCCTTGGCGGAACCCCCTGCCGAGTCGCCCTCGACGATGAACAGCTCCGTCCCCTCGCGGGTTTTTGACGAGCAGTCGGTCAGCTTGCCGGGCAGGCGCAGCTTTTTCGTCGCGGTCTTGCGCTGCGTTTCCTTCTCGGCCCGTCTGCGCAGCCGCTCCTCAGCCCGCAGCACCAGAAAATCGAGGATCGCGCCGGCCGATTTCGGGTCAGCAGCGAGCCAGGTGTCAAAATGGTCACGCACGCCAAGCTCGACATAGCGCGCGGCCTCTTCGGTGGCCAGACGGTCCTTGGTCTGCCCCACGAATTGCGGCTCGCGGATGAAGACAGAGATCAGCGCGCAGCCCCCCGTCAGCATATCCTCGCGGCTGATCGCTTCGGCCTTGCGGTTCTTCACCCGCTCGCCATAGGCGCGGATGCCCTTGAGGATCGCAGCCCAGAAGCCGGTCTCATGGGTGCCACCTTCGGGGGTGGGGACGGTGTTGGTGTAGGACTGCAGGAACCCGTCGCGCATTGGCGTCCAGTTGATCGCCCATTCGACCGATCCGGGCACGCCGAACTTTTCCGGAAAGCCGACCTTGCCCGCAAAGGGCCGCTCGGCATAGGTCGTGGTCTTGTCCAGCGTGTCCGACAGGTAATCGGCCAGACCGCCGGGAAAGTGGAAGACCGCCTCCGCGGGCGTCTCACCATCGCTCACGGCAGATTTCCAGCGGATTTCGACACCAGAGAAAAGATAGGCCTTGGAGCGCGCCATCTTCAGCATCCGCGCGGGCTTCAGCATCTGATGGCCAAAGATCTGCGGGTCCGGGCGGAAGGTGACGCTGGTTCCGCGCCGGTTGGGCGCAGGGCCCACCAGTCGAATCGGCCCCTGCGGTTTGCCGCGAGAGAATGATTGCGTCCAAAGCTCGCGGTTTCGCGCGACCTCCACCTTCATAAGGTCTGAAAGCGCATTCACGACCGAGGAGCCGACGCCATGCAGACCCCCTGACGTCTCATAGGCCTTGCCGCCAAACTTTCCCCCGGAATGAAGCGTGCACATGATCACCTCCAGCGCCGATTTGTCGGGAAACTTCGGGTGCGGATCGACCGGGATCCCGCGACCATTGTCGCGGATGGTGACGGTGTTGCCCTCGTTCAGCTCCACCTCGATGCGGGTCGCGTGCCCTGCCACCGCCTCGTCCATCGAATTGTCGAGGATTTCGGCTACCAGATGGTGCATTGCCCGCTCATCAATCCCGCCGATATACATGCCGGGGCGCAGGCGCACGGCCTCCAGCGGCTCCAGCACCTCGATCGAAGAGGCGTCATAGGTCTGGCCACGGGAAGAGAGAAGGTCATCAGCCATATCTGCGGGGTCCTTGTGGTCAGGGGCTATACGCCGCAGGCATTAGACCATCCATGGCCCCGGGGGCGCAAGATGTTGTGGGCTCTGCTCGTCTGGTCGGGAGGGTCAGGCCGACTCGGCCAGCCGTCCGGCCCACATCGCCTTGAACGCCGGGCGTGCCTGGCATCGTTCGATCCACGCCTTGGTTGCAGGGAACTCGGACAAGAGCGTCGGGTGCCCTTGGGCGTAGCGCAGGCATTCGGCGACCATGATGTCGGTCGCGGTAAATCTCTCGGCCATCAGCCACTGCCGTCCCTGCAGGTGTTGCTCCAGCCGTGCGAGCGGGCGGCGCAGACGTTCGGCATTCAGCGCGATGGCGGCTTGCCCCTCGGGTGTCTTGTCGCCACCGTCCTCTTGAATATACAGAATCTCCAGTGCGGGTCCTTCGAGCGAAGTCGCGGCAAGCAACGCCCATTGTTCGCACAGCGCTTGCTCCTCGACCGTCTGTGGCCCCAGCATTCCGCCATGCTTGCGCGCTATGTGCAGCGTGATGGCAAGGCTTTCCGTCAGCGTCAGGTCCCCGTCCACCATTACCGGGATCTGCCCTTGCGGATTGATGGCAAGGAATGACGGCGAGGCGGTGTGCAAAGGCGCATCAACTGCAGAGGGATCAGGCAGCCTATAGGCCTGAATCACCGGCTCATGCCGGAAGGGGGTTCCGGATTCCGCCAGAAGCCACAGCGGACGGGACGCGCGGGAACGGTAGACGCCATGGATCGTGATCATCGGTTTGGTCCTTGCAGGATGGCCAGAACCCTAGCGCAGCTCTGCGCCGGGGGAAACCAGAGAAATCCCCAGAACCGGCGACCTGCGGTACCCGTTATTTGAATCATGGTTTGGCCGAAATTTGTGATTAACTTGTCCGATGTACCATGGACCCGGGAAAAAGGAGCGCAGCATGGACGATCTTTCGGTTTCCGCAGGGGGGATGGATCCACCGGTGCCGCCGCCTGGCGGGAGGCCCGAGGTGAAGGATGTCCCGCAAGCGCCAGGCGGCCTTCAGCGGTTTCCGGCCCTGGGTGGAAGTACTGTGGTACAGGCGTTCGAGACCGGGACGTATCCCTACGGCCGCCCGCTGGGTCGCGCGGCATACGAGGCGGAAAAGGCCCGGCTGCAGGCGGAACTCCTCAAGGTGCAGATCTGGGCGCAGGAGACGGGGCAAAAATTCGTCGTGCTGATGGAGGGGCGGGATGCGGCCGGCAAGGGCGGCACGATCAAACGCTTCATGGAACATCTGAACCCCCGCTATGCCCGAGTCGTGGCACTGACCCGGCCGTCGGAGGGGGAAAAAGGCCAGTGGTTCTTCCAGCGCTATGTCCAGCATCTGCCGACGCGGGGCGAAATCGTCTTCTTCGACCGTAGCTGGTACAACCGCGCGGGGGTAGAGCGGGTGATGGAATTCTGCACCCCGGCCGAGTACCTCGAATTCATGCGCCAGGTACCCGAGCTGGAGCGGATGCTGGTGCGATCTGACATCCGGTTGCACAAGTACTGGTTCTCGGTCACCCAGGATGAACAGCGCCGCCGCTTTGTCGAGCGGGAGACAGACCCGCTGAAGATGTGGAAGCTGAGCCCGATCGACAAGGCGAGTCTCGACAGGTGGGACGACTACACCGAAGCGAAAGAAGCGATGTTCTTTTACACCGATACCGCCGATGCGCCCTGGGTGGTGGTGAAGTCAAACGACAAGAAACGCGCGAGGTTGAACTGCATGCGGCATTTCCTGTCGACCATCGACTATCCCGGAAAGGATCTTGAGGTGGTGGGCACCCCCGACCCCTTGATCGTCGGCCGCGCGGCCCAGGTGCTGCACGGCGCGGGCGGCATCCTGTCTGCCGCCGCCCACCCCGCAACCCGCCGCGTGTGAAAGAGCCCCTCCGTCCCTCTCTGCCTCGACGAGGGCGGGCAGTGGCTTTCGAGGCAGGACCGCCTGCCCCTTCATTCTGGCACAGAAAATCCTTGGGGGGGGCCCCGAACGGACCGGGGGGCAACGCCCCCTTCTCGCTTTGCGCAGCGGACCACAGCGGAGAGGCGTTCCCCGTCGCGCGTGATCTTGTCTTCGGCACTGGCCCGCGGTAAGGCCTCCGGCCATGACCACAGCCCTTACCCCCCTGGGCCACGCTCGCGCAACGCTCGTATTGGGATTGCCCTTGATCGGATCGCATCTGGCGCAGGCGGCGCTGCATGTGACCGATACGGTCATGCTCGGCTGGTACGGGGTGACCGAGCTTGCCGCCGTCGTCCTGGGTGCCACGCTGTTCTTTTCGTTTTTCATCCTCGGGTCAGGTTTTGCGCAGGCGGTGATGCCGATGGTGGCCGCGGCTCTGGGCAGCGGGGATGAGACACAGGTCCGGCGCGATACGCGGATGGGGATATGGCTTTCCATCGCCTATGGCGTCGCAATCTATCCGGTGTTCTGGTGGTCAGAGCCGTTGCTGCGCGCGCTTGGCCAGGCTCCGGACGTTGTACCCCTGGGACGGGACTACATGCGCATCGCGGGCTTGGGCATGGCGCCTGCGCTGGTGGTGATGGCGCTGAAGAGCTACCTTGCGGCCCTGGGCCGGACGCAGGTGGTGCTTTGGGTCACGCTTGTCGCCGTGGTCCTGAACGCGGGGCTGAACTGGTCGCTGATCTTCGGCAATCTTGGCGCCCCCGAGCTTGGGGTAAAGGGTGCGGCCATCGCAACCGTTGCCACACAAGGGATGACACTGGTCGTGATCGGGGTCTATGCCGGATGGCTGCCGTCCCTGCGCCGCTTCCGGCTGTGGCAGCGGTTCTGGCGGCCCGACACCCAGGCCTTGGCCCGGGTGTTCCGGCTGGGCCTGCCCATCGGACTGACAGGGGTTGCAGAAAGCTGCCTGTTTCAGGCTGCAACCCTGATGATGGGCTGGATCGGCACCCGCGAACTGGCCGCCCACGGCATCGCGATGGAGGCGGCGTCGATGGCTTTCATGGTACATCTCGGGCTGTCGAACGCCGTCACAATCCGGGTCGGGCGTGCCGACGGCGCGGGCGATGCCGCAGGTGTTCGGCTGGCGGCCGGGGTAGCGATCGCGATGTCTTTCGTCTTTGGTGTGGCAATCGTGATCCTGTTTCTGACGCTTCCCACGGCAATTGTGGGCCTGTTCGTTGACCTCTCGAAGCCCGAAGGCGCCGCGATCCTTGCTTTGGGGGTGACTTTGCTGGCCCTTGCTGCGCTGTTCCAGTTGGGTGATGCGATGCAGGTCATGGCGCTTGGCCTCTTGCGTGGCCTGCGCGATACGCAATTGCCGATGGTTCTTGCGGTGGTAAGCTATTGGGGAGTGGGTATTCCAGCCAGCTACATTCTGGCCTTTGGTCTGGG
>Ga0105046_10003764_pt1 | contig 24102 bp, 15 predicted proteins | sample MAT03_FD_78385 | JGI IMG/M metagenome (GOLD analysis project Ga0105046, IMG submission 78385) | Freshwater microbial communities from Lake Fryxell liftoff mats and glacier meltwater in Antarctica - MAT-03 (megahit assembly) | ecosystem: Environmental > Aquatic > Freshwater > Ice > Liftoff...
ATACTTAGCGAAAATTTCCCGCAAAGGGCGCAAAGGTCTCGCCAAGTCCGCAAAGCGGGACGCCATATTTAGCGAAAATTTCCCGCAAAGGGCGCGAAGGGTACGCCAAGTCCGCAAAGCTGAATGCCATCCTTAGCGCCCTTTGCGGGAAATTTTAGACGCAAGGGGGATGCCGGGTAGTCGAGTCACTATTTCACAATCACCGCCGGAATATTCTGCTCCCGGAACAAACGATTGTAGGCCACCACGTCCTTATTGATCAAATCGCGCATCGCGGCCTGGTGGTTATTCCACTGCGCTTCCAAATCGCGGAGGCGATCGCGAACGCCCTGCGTGATGCGTGGGTCGTGTACGTCCACTTTGCTGCGCAGGTCGAAAAACTCGGCGTTGAGCTTACTCGGCCAGTTGATCACATCCTGAAAATTGGTCTGGCGGCTTTCCACGATATTTGCTTCCCAGGCGTCAATTTTTTTGATCAGGTCTTCGCCTTGTTTGAGCATGGCCGCGCTTTTATCCATGCCTTTCAACGCTTCATTGATCCCTTCCAACTGCTTTTTGACTTTGCGCAGGTTGGTCACCGCTCCATGCATGTTGCGCAGGTCGTTGGTTAACCGTTCGAGCAATTGCTGCTGGGCAGTCCAATCGGCAGGGTTTACTGAAATACGCGGGTCAGCGACAACTTCAATTGGAGCCTCAGATGCGCTGCCTTTGTGCGTCAACCTGACCCGGTATTGCCCCGGCACCACGCGGTAACCGCGGTAATCGCCGTACACAAAAGCGCCCTGCACGCCGCCAATGCCTTCGGTGCGAAAATCCCAGGCGTAGCGGTTTAGGCCGGCTTCAGTAGGAATGACCGGAGCAGGCGGCGGTCCGCCGGGGTAAGGTTTGAACGTTTCGTCTTTTTTGTTGGTATAGGTTCGGATCACGTTTCCACCCGCGTCTAAAATTTCTAAGGTGAGCAAATTGGTGTCCGCTTTTTCTTTCAAATAATAATCCAAAATGACGCCGTCCAAAGGGTTGCGGCCAATGCCGGGGATGTTTTCCGGCAGCCAGGGCGGAGAAAAGCTGCTGAAACGCACGGTGGTTTTCGGCGCGTAGATTTTTGCAACCGCATCGCCGAAGCTGCCTTTGTATTGCTGCAACGCGCTCACGTCGTCGAGGATCCAAAAGGAGCGCCCGGCCGTAGAAACAACCAGGTCGTTGTCGTGCTGGATGAGGTCGGTAATCGGCACGACCGGCAAATTCAGTTGCAATTGCTGCCAATTGGCGCCACTATTGAACGAAATATAAAAACCGCGTTCGGCGCCGGCGTAAAGCAATCCGGCCACTTTTTTATCCTCGCGGATGACTTTGATGAAATCGTCGGCATTGACGCCAGCGGCAATTTTGGTCCAGGTTTTGCCATAATCTACTGTTTTGTAAGTCAGCGAAGCGAAGTCGTTGAATTTGTAACGCGTCCCGCTGAGGTACGCCGTGCCTTTGCTGTGCGGCGAAACCTCGATGGATTGGATGAGACATTCCGACAGACCGGCGGGCGTGATGTTCTGCCAGGTTTTGCCGCCGTCGCGGGTGAGGTGTACGAGGCCGCAATCGCTGCCGGTGTAGATCAGGTCCTTTTCGAGCGGCGATTCGATGACGTAATTGATGGTGTTGTAGTTTTCGCCGCCTGCGCCTTCATTGGTGAGCGGGCCGCCGCCATCCCCCTGTTTTGTGGTATCGTTGCGGGTCAGGTCGGGGCTGATGACCTGCCAGTTCAGGCCGCCGTCGGTGGTTTTGAACAGGACATTCGCCGCGTGGTAAATCACCGAAGGATCGTGCGGGGAAGCCACGATGGGCGCATTCCAGTTGAAGCGGTACTTCATTTCTTTGGGCGGATTGGCAAGATTGAGCGAAGGGTACTGCATGATGTCTTTGCGCTCCATCGTGCGGGTGTCCAACGATTCGATCATGCCCTGGTAGCAGCCGCCGTACATGACTACGGGGTTCATCGGGTCAAAAGCAATAAAGGCGCATTCGCAACCCGGCCCTTCCATCCAGTCTTTGTCGGTAATGCCATAGCTGTTGTTGCGGCTGTTGATGACGACCGAGCTGTTGTCCTGCTGGCCGCCATAAACGCGGTAAGGAAAACGCTGGTCCACGTTCACGCGGTAGAATTGTGCAGTGGGCTGGTTGTTCAGGGTACTCCAACTTTGGCCGGCGTTGAAACTGATTTCGCCCCCGCCGTCGTCGCCGAGGATCATGTTTTGGTTGTTGTTGGGATTGATCCACAGGTCGTGGGTATCGCCATGCCCGACATTAATACTGCTGAAACTCTTGCCGCCATCAATCGAACGCATCATGGGCGCGTTGAGCACGTAAACGATGTTGGCGTCCGCGGGGTCTGCAAAAGCTTCCATATAGTACCACGAACGGGCGGTGAGGTTGTTGTCGTTGCTCATCATTGTCCAGCGTTTGCCGCCGTCGTCGGAGCGGTAAACGCCTGCTTTTGATTTTTCGGCTTCCACGATGGCGTATACCCGGTTGGAGTTGGCGCGGGATACCGAAATGCCGATTTTGCCCATTGCTGCGGGCAAACCTTCGCTGAGTTTGACCCAGGTTTCGCCGCCGTCCACTGATTTCCAGATGGAAGAACCCGGGCCGCCGCTTTCCACTTTCCACGGCAGGCGCCGGTATTGCCAGAAGGCCGCGTACAATACGCGTGGGTTGTTTGCATCCAAGCTCAGGCTGGAAGCGCCCGTATTTTCATCTAAATACAGCACTTTGCGCCAGGTGGTGCCGCCGTCGGTGCTTTTGTAAATGCCGCGCTCAGGGTTTGGGCCATGCAGCGCGCCCTGGGCAGCCACGTAAATCACATCCGGATTTTGCGGATGGATGATCACGTCGGAAATGTGGCGCGTTTTTTCCAACCCTACATTTTTCCAGGTTGTGCCGCCGTCTTCGGATTTGTATACGCCGTCGCCATAGGAAGTCATCACCCCGCGCACGGCGTGTTCGCCCATGCCCACGAAAACAACGTTCGGGTCGGATTCCGCTACCGCAATATCGCCGACCGAGCCGGTTTTGAACGCGCCGTCGGAAATGTTGCGCCAGTTGAGGCCGGCATCGTCGGTGCGCCAAACGCCGCCGCCGGTGTAGCCGGTATAGTATGTATTTTCGTTGCCCACGACGCCGGATACAGCATTGGAGCGCCCGCCGCGGAAGGGGCCGATGTTGCGCCATTTCAGCGCTTTAAAAGCCGTTGCGTCAAAAGCGGGCGCGGGACTTGCTGTCTGCGCATCGGTTTTAGATTTACTTTTTTTCTGAGCAAAAACGGGCGCGCAAAGGAACAGCAGCGCCGGGAGGAGGAACAACAAGTGATGTCGCTTCATGGTGTAGGTTGTTTTTTCGTTTTTCAACCCGGCTAATTTATGATCTTTTTCCGGAACAACAACAATGAGCTTGGCGAGGAGTTCTGCATGGCTGTTCTCACATCAAGGAGTTTCACACTATGCTACTGAACATTTTCAAGAATTAGAGGGAAACGGAGCTACGTTTACTAAACTTTAAAAGTTTAGTAAACGTCATGTTGAGCCAGCTCCGCACGATGACCTGGTCATCCCGGGCATCCATGTGGCGAAGCGCCGTTTTCAGGCTTTGCTTTTTCTTGCGTCTAAAATTTCCCGTAAAGGACGCTGAGGTCTCGCAAAGGACGCTAAGGATGGCATCCAGCTTTGCGTCCTTGCGTATCCTTAGCGCCCTTTGCGGGAAACAGTCTCCCGCACAACTTGTCCCAAACAACGGGAGGCCGCTAAGGAAGCGTCGTATATCCTTTTTAAATCTGTATTCCCTTTCCAATTTCGTGTTAAGGTTATCAAGCAAAAAAACGGATCTGCCAGCTATTCCTTAACGGATTGCAAGATGCCAACTATTTTTCAAAATAATGGAAAAGCGCATACGAACCCCGGGTTTGATTGAGTAAAGGATATTTTAGAACTCCTTACCGCGTCACCTCAAACGCCCCCGAATTTTCAAAATGGCGAAAATCCACCGGACTGACGCCGGAAACGCCCTGCTCGGCCATGTACACGCCGTAGATGGTATCCACGGCCTCCATAGTGAGTTTGTTGTGCGTGACGATGACGAACTGCGAGTCCTTGGAAAACTTTTTGATGATCTTGTTGAATTTGGCGATGTTGCTGTCGTCTAAGGGCGCGTCTACCTCGTCGAAGATGCAGAACGGTGCCGGTTTGAGCAGGTAAAGTGCAAAAAGCAGGGCCGTGGCCGTGAGGGTTTTTTCGCCGCCGGAAAGCTGGTTGATGCTTTGCGGGCGTTTGCCTTTGGGCTTGGCGACGATCTCGATTTTCGACTCTAACGGCGTCTCCGGATTGAGCAGGATGAGGTCACAATTGTCGTCTTCCGTGAAGAGGCTGCGGAAAACGTCTATAAAATACAGGCGCGCCTGCCCAAAAGCTTCCAGAAACTGCGCCGTGGCGGTTTCTTCAATTTCTTTGATGGTTTCCATCAGCGAAGCTTTGGCCTGCACCACGTCGTCGCGTTGTTCGCGGATGGTTTCGTGGCGGATTTTCATCTCATCGTAAGCCTCCACGGCTAAGGGGTTGATTTCGCCATAGCTGTCAATGCGCTCTTTCAGGCGTTCCACCCGAGAGCCGAGGTCGGCTTCCGTGTGCTCCGGATTGGGCTGGCGGTTGATGATGTCGTTGATGGAAATACCGAATTCGATGTTGAGGCGCTGGCCTACCGAACTGATTTTGAACTTAACGTCGGTGAGCTTTTCCTTGAGCTGGTTCACCAACATTTGCGTGTCCTGGCTCATTTTGTTCGCTTTGCGCAAACCGTCGTCGATTTCATTGATGGTGCCGCGCGCTTTGAAATAGCTTTGTTCCGCTTCCGTGAGCAGGGTTTCGCGTTCTTTGCGCACTTCGTAATCGGCGAGCAACTCCTGTTCCACCTGTCCGATCAGGTCCGCCGCCTGGGTGATTTCTGCCTCGTTCTGTTCAATATTTTTGGCGTTGACGACCATGGCGGCGTTGGCTTCTTCCAATTGCTTTTCGCGGAAAGACAGTTCACGCTGCAAAGTGCCCACCTTGTTTTGTTGGCGGATGAAAGCGATATTCTGTTCGTTGTAGGCGGTGGAGGCCTGGCTCAGTTGCTCGGCAACCTGGCGGAACGAGCCATCGGTATTGGAAATCCGCTCTTTTACCTGGCGGGCGTTTTCGTGTTTTTCTAATAGCCGCACTTCAATGTCGGCAATGTCCTGTTCCAATTGTGCAATGGCCACCGTGGCGCGCTGCCGGGCTTCATTGCCTTCGCGCAAGTAGGTGTCGAAGCTCTCCATGCGGGTGAGCAGGGATACTTTTTCCTGCACGAGTTTGTTCATGGCCGCCCGCTCCTGCTGGATTTGCTGGGAAGTCTGCTGCGCTTTAAAACCTTCTATTTTTGCTTTGAGGGTATAAAATTCCGTGGACAGGCGGTCGGCTTCGCGCTCTGACTTTTTGATGGTCGCCTCCAACATTTCTAAGTTCTTTTTGCGACCAATCTTTTTGCCTTCAAACAAACCAATGGAGCCGCCCGAAATGCTGTAGCGGCGGCGGATGAGCTGACCGCTTTTCGAGAGCAGCACGGCGGCGTCGGGCAGGGCACCGGAGTAATCCTCTTTTTCCGAAACCAGCACATTTTCCAGCAAGTAGTTGCAGAGGTTGCGGTAAACCGGATCCATCTCTACCAGTTCGATGGCGTTCATCGTTTCCGGCAGCATGAGGATGGGCGCCTGGTAGTCGCGGAAAGCGTCGAGCACAAAAAAATTGGCTTTGCCTTTTTGGCTGCGGCTCAGCAACTGGACGGCCTCGTAGGCGTCGTCCATGGTTTGCACCACGTAGTAGTTGAGGTACGGTTCTAAGTAGTTTTCGATGGCTACCCGGTAAGCTTCATTTACGTAGATGAGGTCGGACAGCAGGGGTGCGTCTTTTTTCCAGTCCTTGTTGTTGCTCAAAAAGCGGATGGATTCCGGAAAACCTTCGAGGTTTTCGATCATGCTTTTCGTCAGCTTGAACTCATTGCGGCGCGCGTCAAGTTCGCGGTTGACGGTGGTGATGCGTTTGGTGAGGGCTTCGTTTTCGGTTTCAGCAGCCAGCAAGGCTTGCAAACGCTGGGCTTCGGCTTGTTCCAACTCCTCTAATCGCTTCGCAAAGCGCTTTTCTTCCACTTCAAGTTGCGCAATTTTTTCCTGCAACGTGGCGGCCTCCACCTGCCGCTGGCTCATGCCCTGGCTGCTGCGCTCCAGTTCCTGGCGGTAGTTGGCGATCTGGTTGCCGTTGATGGCTTTTTGTTTTTCTAATTCGAACACTGCGCGTTCGGCCTGTTGCTGGTTTTGCATCACTGCGTCTAAGTCGGATTTGAGCGTACCGTGGCTCTCGCGGATTTTTTGCAGGGTCGTTTCCGCCTGCTCCAATTCCTGCTCCAAGCGCGCTTCGATGCGTTTTTCCAGCGTCACTTCCTCGCGGTAGTGTTCGATGTCGTTTTGCAACTGGCGTGCCCGGCGTTCGGCATCCTGCACCGATTCGACAAATTTGGCGCGATTTTGCTCTAAGAACTGCATTTTTTGCTGGTGCATCTTGCGGTCGCCTTCCATCCCGCGGATTTTTCCCACGAGGTTGTTCAGGTCGCGCTGGCGGTCGGAAAGCGTTTTTTCTTTGTCCAGATTGGCTTTGCGTTCGGCTTCTAACTTTGCTTCCAACTGCCGCACTTCCACTTCGGACTGGCGGTAGCGGTCTTCTTCCTGCTCCACTTTTTGAGCCACCGTCTTTTGCTGCTCCTTCAGTTCGGCAGCGCGGTGTACCGCTAATTCTATGCTCAGTTCTTTGTATTCCGCTTTCAGTTCTAAGTAGCGTTTGGCGCGCCGGGCTTGCTTTTCGAGGGTTTTGAGGTTGTTGTCTATTTCGTGCAGCAGGTCTTCGATGCGGTTCAGGTCTTCGGTAGTACTTTCTAATTTCTGGATTGTTTCCCGCTTGCGGATTTTGTATTTGGAAACCCCCGCTGCCTGTTCGAACATTTTGAGGCGCGAGTTTTCTTTGTCGTTCAGGATGTCGTCCACCATGCCGAGGGCGATGATGGCGTAGGAATTGGAACCGATGCCCGTGTCCAAAAACAGCGTCGTGATGTCGCGCAGGCGGCAAAGCGTGCCATTGAGGCGGTATTCGCTTTCGCCGGTTCGGTACAGGGTGCGGGTGATCGTAATAGACTGGTATTCGGTGGGCAACAGGTTTTTGGTGTTGTCGAAGGTGATGGACACCTGGGCCATGCCGCTTTGTTTGCGCTTTTTGGTGCCGTTGAAGATCACGCTCGTCATCTGGTCGAGGCGCAATTCTTTGCTTTTTTGCTCGCCCAACACCCAGCGGATGGCGTCCACGACATTAGATTTGCCAGAGCCATTCGGCCCAACGATCCCGATGACATCCTCATTGAAGTGGATGGTCGTTTCGGTGGCGAAACTTTTGAAGCCTTTCAGTTCCAGACGCTTTAATCTCATAGGCTGCAAAAGTAGAAAAAAAGCGATGGGTGAGGGTGCGGTTTTTTCCACAGGGTTTTCCACAGGGGGGTGTGGACAATGTGGGGCGCGACTCTCGCGGCCGGCAACAGGGTAGGGTGCGACCTGCACTCTTTAGCGTTCGAGAGCAAGGCATGCATACAAAACACCCCGTTGCCGCTCAATCTCCATAAAGCCGGACGTTGCGCTGGGTTTGATTTTGTTCCACTTTACGACCCCGGTTACCTGGATGAAGCAGGCAAACAGCAAGAGTTTTTCTGTCAGGGTAGTTTTTTCCGCATTGGGGTGGCTAATGATACCGAAAGTGCGCCGGCGGCTGAGTTCTTCAAGAAACGTCATAGATCGGGGTACTTTTTTTAAAAGGAGGGGCAAAGGTAAGCCATTGTATTAACTGAGATTATCGCTGGAAAATCAAGGGGTCGGTTTCAAAGAAGTTCTTAAAAAAAATTCAGGGCGCAACATTCCATGTTCGAGGTAATCCGTCAATTCCTGGGCATGAAGGATTGAAATGAACAACTGAACGCTATTGACCAGATTAAGTTGCAGAATAGCATATTCCGGGCAGGTCAACAAGTAAATGCGGTTGAGGTCACGCCCCGGGTATCCGAATGGTGCGTTGGGTTGAAGCGCTCCCGGCAACAACAATTGGGCGTGCCGGATTTCCTTCCAGGTAATTTGGCGGTATTGCCAATGATAAGGAAAATAGCGAATCTCAAAGCCTTTGTCTGAAACCCGAAAACCCAGACTTATATGGGTGGCGAATAAAAAACAGGCAACCGCGAGCAACAGCAGCAGCGAGTGAACCACAAGGCCCAGTGGCGTCCAGGATAAACCAGTCTCAGCGCCGGCCAGTGCAGTCAACTGAAAAACAGCAATGCTGATACTGCTCCATTTGAGTAGCCGGGTGTAGCGATTGTGCAAATAATGTGTTTCGGCGTGCATACTTGAATTTTTCTCAAAAGTAAATGACGCCGCGCTCCGAAAGCAGCAACAATGAGCAAGTGGCTCCAGCATGCGAGCAACTGGCAAACCGGAAAAGCGTTACAACTTCCTTTTGAAGGAATGAATGCGCAACTGGCAGGTTTGAATGTGTAACTGGTTAAGTCGGATTAGAATACTTGAACGACCTTTGTATGGAAAGAACGATATGAATACCATGCAGCTACAATCAGCTAAGTTTTTGAAATATGCCCGCTGCCGGATACCTTGCCAGTTGTCCTGGTTGATCGCTGCCTTTATGTTCGGTTTCGCCTCGTCGTTGCCTGCACAAAAGCCGGTGGACGGGGTGCCGGTTCAAAGTAACCAAAGCCGCAATATCAAAATCGCAGACAAATTCAGCCGGTATCGCCAATACACCATGAAAGATGGCTTGTCGAGCAATTCTGTAAAATCAATCGCGCAGGATGAAGATAATTTTATGTGGTTTGGCACGGAGGAAGGATTGAATCGGTTTGATGGAGAACGCTTTACCACTTTTATTAGCCAGCATGACGACAAAGGGCTTCCCTACGACGATATTTCCATACTGCTTGCTTTGCCCGGGCACCGATTGCTTATTGGCACCTTAAAAGGCCTTTGCGTCCTGGATACCCGCAGGCTGGAGTTCGCTCCGGTAAATTTGCCGGATCATCAGGCAGCTTCCGCAAATAAGCAGTATGTGCTGGCGCTTCACCTCGATCGCAAAGGGCAGATTTGGGTGGGCACCAATGCGGCTGTTCACTTGCTAAATCAAAAATTGAACGTCGTTGCTTCCTTTTTCAAACCGTCTGCCTCCCCACCCGCTCCCAACGGAATTTTTGTATTGGAATTCCTGGAGTTTCCGGACGGTACTGTTGCCGTAAAACCCATAAAAAACGCTTTACCCGGAAAAAGCTCATGGCATGTCATTGATTTTCAAAAACAAAAAATAGAGCCGCTGCATCATTTACACCCTGAGTACGGGGTGTTGGATACGGCATACGCGCAAAACAGCATCACTTCATTTGGAGTGGCCAGGAAGCTGTGCTGCGCTTTGTGATTTATCCGCCCTGGTGGCAAACATGGACTTTCCGCCTTTCTGCATTCTCGGCACTCCTCGCCTTTGCATGGTGGATGTATACCCGACAAATCCAGATCGTAGAAGGCCGCGAAAAAGAAAAAGCGCAGGTTCGTCAGCGCTTGGCCGACCTGGAAATGAAAGCTTTGCGGGCGCAAATGAACCCGCATTTTGTATTCAATGCCCTCAACTCTGTCCAGAATTTTATTTTGAAAAACGACACCCGGGAGGCCAGTCGTTATTTGACCAAATTTGCCCGCCTGATGCGGCTGATTCTTAAAAACTCTGAGTCGCCGATGGTGCCCTTAGCGCGGGAAATTGAGTTGCTCCGCTATTATACAGAATTGGAGGCGCTGCGCTTCAACCACCGATTCTCTTTTGATTTTCAAGTAGATCTCATTGAAGACACCGAAACCATTTCAATTCCGGGCATGCTCATTCAACCGCATATCGAAAATGCCATTTGGCATGGACTGATGCACAAAACCGGTCAGGGGTGCCTTTGGGTTCGATTCTTTAAAACATCGGAAAACAGAATTATCTGCGAAATCGAAGACCACGGCGTAGGACGCGCCAAAGCTGCTGTTATTGAAAAGGATCGGCCAAAAAATCATCGCCCCACCGGCCTTGCCAATATTCAGCACCGTTTAGAATTGCTCAACGCCCAAATGGCCAACGACATCCGGCTCGATATTGAAGATTTATACGATGAAACAGGTCAGGCAACCGGTACCAAAGTTGTGGTGCGCATCCCCATTGTTTCCTGAAAACAAAGATGTCAACAGAATAATCGGCAATCAAAATATTCGCCATGCACCAACGCTGGCACTTACACCGTGTGGAGCAGCGGTTTTCCTGCAAACCTGACGATTGATAAACGCTATTTCGCTTCCCGCCAGCTTTGCGGTGACGGCGAAATCAAAGCGCATATTGCCTCGCTCACCGGTGGCGGCTGGGCCGGACTGACCTTGCGCGATGGTGCGGGAGCAGGTGTCAAAATGGTTGCGCTCAAAATTCAACAAGGCAGCACCATGATGATTCGCGAATCACGTGCGGTCGCAAACGGCATCAAACAAATGCAATCCTATCCGCAACCCCAGCAACCGTTGTGGTTAAAAATTACACGCAGCGGCAACGTGTTCAGCTTTTACAGTTCAACAAACGGTTCAGCCTGGCAACTCGTCGGTACGACCAATATTCCCATGAGCAACTGCATACAGGCGGGGCTGTTCACAGAAAGCATCAACAATACGGCCATCACCACAGGCAAATTCGATCAGGTGCAAATCATCGGGTCGCAGGCTTTAGGTATGGAAGAACATGGATTTGAAATACAGGAAGAACAAACTGCCGCCCCCACCGTGTTGCTGTTCCCAAATCCGGCCCGCGAGGTCGTTCAGGTACAGCTTGAAGGACTGGAAGCAGGCTCTATAATGCTTCAGGTTTGGGATCAGGCGGGTCGTTTGGTTATGCATCAAAACATCAACTACGAGGCCGGTATCACCGAACAACTTTCGGTGCAGGAATTGCCTTCCGGTTTGTACCTGCTGAAAGCTACTGCCTCCGGAGGGGAACAAATCACCGCTAAGTTGATGGTTCAGCATTGATGTATCCTAAAACAATTTTCACAAAAACTATAATTTAACAGCAAGAACCAATTAAAGAAGTTTTAATTTTACAAAACCCTGTCCGATAAGCACTTCGGGCAGGGTTACTTTGTTTATTTGCATGCCCTTCCGGGAATAAAAAACCGGACAGGGCTTTCGTTTTTTCAAACTTGGCATGATCTTTTCATATCTGTTCATGAAAACTAAAACGACACCTACATAAAGCTATGGAAACTCCCCCCAACGTCACTTTTATCGCGCGAAAACAACTATGAGAAAACGAGTGCCAGGAAGACATGACACACTATGAGCAACGCATTAAATCGCTTATGAGAAAACGTGCCGCCGTACCTCCCGACGCAGCCAGCACCAATTCTTAACAAAAAACAACATCAAAAGATGAGACCTTCTACTCGTTCCGCTGCATACGTGCAGTTGGGGATGCGCCATGCGTATGCCTTTTTTAAAAAACTCCGACCCCGGCGTGGGTTACTCCTCTGGGCGTTGTTACCGGTTTTGCTGCTGCTGGCTTCCAATGGCGCGCAGGCACAATGTACCTTAGTTTGCAACGGCGCTTCGCAGGCATCCCCCAACCAGGTCGCCATCAACCAAAACTGCGAGGTTACTTTGGTTCCGGACGTCATTCTGGAATCGCCCCAATCCTGCCCGGGCGATAAAATCCTGACCGTTCGCGACAACGCCAATGCGATTATTATCCGGGATACCAACCTGGTCACTTTTGACGCTGCTGCCTACGTGGATCAGACGTTGAGCGTGACGGTGCACGACATTGCCACAACAATTTTTTGCGTCGGCTTCATTCGGGTGGTAGACAACCTCAATCCGCAGATCGTTTGCGAAAACCTGACAGTAACCTGTTTCGACGGCATCCAGCCCCAGGTGATCGGCTATCCGGAAGTCACCGACAATTGCGACAGCGAGGTCGTGCTCAGTTTTACCCAGGAGGTGGAAGAAGAAGACTGCTTGTCGCCAAACGTCCGGGTAATTACGCGCTTCTGGACGGCAACCGACCACAGCGGCAATACTGCGGAGTGCATTCAAACCATTACCGTTGCGCGCCCATCGCTCGACAGCATCAAATTTCCGAGAGACACCCTGCTTTCCTGCGAAAATGCGTTGACCACCATAGCCGTAACCGGCCAACCGACCCTTTTCGGAAACCCGGTGAGCAGCGGCGATCTTTGCGATTTTATCATGACCGTTTCTGAAGACACCATTCCCCTTTGCAGCAACATCGAATACCAATACCTGCGAACCTGGACGATCCTCGATCAATGCAGCGGTTTTTCCAGAGCAGATACGCAGAGCATTGTCATTCAGGATACCCTGGGGCCGCAAATCGTGTTGCCGGATAACGTCACCGTGAATGCCCTACCCGGCCAATGCCAGGCTACGGTGACCCTGCCTGCGCCCATTTCCGTAAGGGACAGTTGCGACCTCACGCCGGAATATTTTGTCAGCACGTCTTATGGCGCGGTGGGGCTCGGTCCGCACCCGTTCGTTCCAGTGGGACAGCACACCATTCAGTATACCGCTATTGACACTTGCGGCAATACCAGTCTGAAAACCCTGACGCTGACCGTGCAGGACAGCCAGCCACCTACTGCTGTTTGCGACGACGCCGTCATCGTTTCCATCCCTTCTCTGGGCATTGGCCGGGCTTTTGCACAAACCTTCGACGAAGGCAGTTCGGACAACTGCGCCCCAGCGGTTTACCTCAAAGTGCGGCGCGCTGACATCGGCACGTGCAATGGCCAGGCGGGCGACGACTCGCAAAGCATCATTGGCTTCCAGGAATGGTTCGACGAAGATGTCTATTTCTGCTGCGACGATGTGAACGCTGGCCAGGTGCTGGTCTATCTCCGGGTGTACGAAATTAATCCGGGGCCCGGACCAGTTGAGCCAACCCGCGAGATTCCGGGTGGCGACCTTTTCGGGCGTTATTCCCAGTGTACGGTGCTGGTCACTGCGCAGGATCAGCTCCCACCGATGTTCGTGGATTGCCCTGAAAATGAGACAATTTCCTGTACTACGGACTATTCCGACCTGTCTGTTTTCGGCAGCCCGTCGGTGATTGAAAACTGCGGTTTGATAGACTTGGATTCTATGGAAACCATTGCCGTCAATGAATGTGGATTCGGTGCAATTACGCGTACGTTCATCGCAACGGACGGCTCCGGCAATATCGCCACCTGCACACAAACCATAACCGTCACCAACGAATTGCCGCTGGGCGAAAACGAAATTGACTGGCCGGACAACTACACAACTGACCTTTGCGGCGCTTCCACCGATCCCGACGACCTGCCCGCCGGCTACGACGTTCCTTCCATTTCAGAAGTCGGATGCGGGAACATCAGTTATACTTTTCAGGATGACCTGTTTACGACAAGTTACCCGGCCTGCTATCGCATTTTGAGAAAGTGGACGGTGATTGACTGGTGTTTTTACGATCCGAATATGCCCAATATTGGCCGCTATACCTACACGCAGACCATCAAGGTAGAAGATACAGAAGCGCCGGTGATCAATTGCCCGGCCAACATTACCGTAGCCGTCAATGCCGGTTGCACCACGGTGGCGGTCACCATTCCTCCGGTGACGGGATCCGATTGCACCGCAAACCTGCTCATCAGCAACGATTCGCCGCACGCAAATTCCAGCGGTGCCAACGCCAGCGGCACTTACCCGTTGGGGACGACCGTGGTCAAATACAATGTATCTGATCGGTGTGGCAATGTTTCTACATGCAGCATCACCGTTACGGTACGGGACAATACACCCCCCGCGCCGGTTTGCATCGTGGGCTTGTCGGTCAACTTAGCCAATACGAACGGCCAGATCCAGGCGACCATCCAGGCGACCGCTTTCAACGGCGGAACCAGCGACAATTGCAGCAGTGCAGGCAGTTTGGTTTATAAAATCAAGCGCGTTGGTGCCACAGAAGCGCCGACAACTTCGCTGGCCTTCACCTGCGATGACCTTGGCACCCAAACAGTAGAGTTTTGGGCGACGGACGAGCAGGGCAACAGCGCGTATTGCGTGACTTACCTGCTCATACAGGACAACAACAGCATCTGCCCATTCACCACCACCACCGCTATGATTGCAGGCAGCATCGAGACGGAAGCCGGTGAAGAAGTGGAAGAAGTGCAGGTGCAAATGAGCGGCGGCAATTCGCAGCAATCCACGACCGGAGGAGACGGGTTTTTTCAGTTCAATGCCATTGCCACAGGCTTAGATTATACGGTACTGCCCCAGCGCAACGACGACCCGTTGAACGGCATCAGCACGATAGACCTGATCCTGATTTCGAAGCACATTCTGGGTACACAGAAACTGAATTCACCGTATAAAATCATTGCCGCGGATGCCGACAGATCAGGTAGTATTTCCACGCTCGACCTCATCATCCTGCGCAAATTGATCCTGGGTGTGATAGATGCATTCCCCGGCAACAGTACTTCCTGGCGTTTTGTGCGGGCCAATTTTACGTTCCCGAATCCGCTCAATCCCTTCGCCGGATTTTTCCCGGAATTGTACAACCTCAACGACCTGAACGGCAATATGATGGACGCCGATTTTATTGCCATCAAAGTGGGCGACGTGAATGCCTCGGCCATTCCGAACAGCTTCATGGAATTGGAGCAGCGCGCTGACAACGGGTCATCAGGCATCAAGGCTCTGAATCTGCCGATCACGCAAGGCGAAACCTTCACGGTAGAGATTTGGGCCGACGACCTGAGCAGGATCATGGGCTACCAGTTTGGCCTTGCATTCGATCCCGAAAAGCTCGAATTTTTGAGCACGACAACCGGCGATTTGCCTGATATGAGCACGGAAGGCAATTTCGGAACCGCAACCGGACTTGTCACCACTTCCTGGAACGGCAATCCGGAAAACATCGCACCGGGTCGGCAGGTATTGTTCCAACTCAGCTTTACTGCCAAAACGAGCGGTGCCCTGAAAGATTTATTGAAAATCAGCACCGACCGCATGCGCGCCGAAAGCTACGCGACCGACGGCACCACTTTAGATATTGTCCTGGACTTTATAGAAAACCCCGCTGCCAATGAAATCGCGCAGGCCATCCCGGAGCTTTATCAAAACCGACCAAACCCTTTTGATCAAAGCACCACCATTGCCTTTTATTTGCCGCAGAATGGGGAAGCGCGCTTAGCCATTTTCGATATGGCGGGCAAGGCTGTCTACGACCACACGGCTTTCTATGACAAGGGCTATCATGAACTATTGATTGATCGTACAGACTTGATAGCGAGCGGCGTATACTACTACCAACTGGAAGTAGGCGGCTTGAAGACGACCAAAAAAATGGTCTTTGCCGAGCGATAAGCGCCCCCCCTTTAAGTAGAAAATTACTTTTCGGAACCCCGCGTCACAGACAACGCGGGGTTTCTTTTTTTACCAAATCGGACCTGACGCGCGAGGGGATATCCTCTAACCCGACTTCTGCGTATTCGACAAAATCAGTACATTAGCCGGTATCAAATCCAATTTTGTATGAAAAAGCACTTCCTCCTTTTTGTTTTGGTCGCTTGGTCTTCCCTGATTTGGGCGCAAACGCCGGCACGCCGAGCGATGACGGTTGTAGACTACCTTAATATCCCGGCTTTGTCCAACCCACAATTGTCGCCGCAAGGCAAGCAGTTTGTATACGTCCTTGCAGAAAGTAGTTGGAGTGAAAACAAACAGGTGAGCCATGTCTGGCGGGCCGATTTTGACGGTGCCAATGCCATTCAGATGACCAATGGCAAAGAAGGCGAAAGTAGCCCGAACTGGTCGCCCGACGGCAAAACCATCGCATTTTTAGCCACCCGTGGCGAAAAAGCCAAACCACAGGTTTACCTTTTGAACAACGCTGGAGGAGAAGCCATCCAGTTGACCAAACAGGAAGCCGGAGTTACCAATTTTTCGTGGTCGCCCGATGGAAAGAGCATCTGGTTTACAGCACCCGAAGCGGATACGGAAGACGAAAAAAAACGCAAAGAAAAGAAAGACGACGTTTTTCCTTACGATGAAAATTTCAAACAGCGGCATCTCTGGCGATTCAATCTGGCTGACAAAAAAGCGACCCGCATCACGGAAGGCAACTATTCGGTGATAAGCTACGAGTTGTCTAAAAAAGGCGATAAAATCCTGTTTTCCAAAGGTGTAACCCCCTTGTTTGGTGACGCTTATCTCAACGAAATCTGGATCATGGACGCTGACGGCGCCAACGCCCGCCAACTGACGAACAACCAGGTGGCAGAAAGCAACCTCCGCTTGTCGCCCGACGGCGCGCAGGTGCTTTTTTTGTGCGGATGCAATGCGGCTTTTGAATCCTATTACAACGACAAACTTTTCCTGATGCCTTCCGATGGCAGCCGTCCCGCAACGATTGCCCTGCCGGAAACGCCCTACGAAATCAGCGATGCCGAATGGGCCGCTGACGGTAAATCCCTGTTGCTGCTGGCGAACATGGGGCTGGAAGTTCAACTCTGGCAATTCGACTTCGCAAAAAAAGCCCTGGCCCAACTCACCCGCGGTGCCCATGCCCTCGGCAGTTGGGATTTTGTGCCGGAACAAAACCTGCACCTTGTAACCTTAGGTAACTCGGTTAGCCCTGGCGACGTCCACCTCGTGCGCGGCGGCACCCTCACCCAACTCACCCGCCATTACAACTACCTACAGGATACCTTCCTGCTGCCCCGGCAGGAGCGCGTGGTCTGGAAAGGCGAAGACGGTGTGGACGTGGAAGGTCTGCTGAGCTACCCGCTCGGCTACGAACCCGGCAAACGCTACCCGTTGGTGACGCAAACCCACGGCGGCCCGGCTGCAGCGGATCACTATGGCTTGGGAATTGGCCCCACGCGCTACCACCCTGTGCTGGCAGCACAGGGGTACGCCATTTTCCTGCCCAACTATCGGGGCAGCACCGGCTACGGCGATGCTTTCCTGCGCGACATGGTAGGCGGCTATTTCCGCCAATCCCACTTAGACGTGATGGCGGGCATTGACTACCTGATCAAAATCGGGTTAGCCGACCCTGACCGCCTCGTCAAAATGGGCTGGAGCGCCGGCGGCCACATGACCAACAAACTCATCACCTTCACCGACCGCTTCAAGGCCGCATCTTCAGGTGCCGGCGCAGTCAACTGGATCGGCATGTACGCACAAAGCGACGTGCGCACCTACCGCACGCCCTGGTTTGGCGGCACGCCCTGGCAGGAAAATGCACCCATTGACGCGTACTGGAACAACTCGCCGCTCAAGGATATTTTCAAAGCCAAAACGCCCACCCTGGTTTTCGTCGGCGAGCAGGACGTGCGGGTGCCGCTGATGCAATCGGTGGAACTCTACCGCGCCCTGAAAAGCCTGAACGTGCCCACGCACCTTTACGTGGCCCCGCGTGAGCCGCATGGCTGGGGGGAGTTGCGTCACCGCCTGCATAAAATCAATAAGGAATTGGGGTGGTTTGCGAAGTATGCGCTGGGCAAGGCGTTTGTGGAGGAGGTGGCGGAATGACTTCTGCTACTTTCTGCCCCTTACTTTCTGTGCTCTGCCAATAACATCGTAACTTGGCGCGGGTTTAAATCGGGTTATAGGCACGTGTCGGACACTTCCAAAGTGTCCGACACGTGTCCATAACCCGATTTAACCAACAAAAACAAAAACAGCGACCAGTGAGCACACTCATCAATGCAACCATCCAATCCTACAAAGCGAAAATAGAAGAACTCGTAAAAGACCTCCACGGCCTGACCATCCGAATCGGCCACGAGGAACTGGCGCAGACGGTGAGCGACCTGCGCAACCGCATCCACGAGCCATTCATGTTTGTCATCGTGGGCGAGGTAAAATCGGGCAAAAGCAGCTTCATCAATGCGTTGCTGGCAACCGGGCGCGAAATCACCAAAGTGGCGCCGCAGCCGATGACCGACACCATCCAGCAAATCCTGTACGGGGAGGACGAACAGACCATTGTCGTCAATCCGCACTTGAAAAAAATCATGCTGCCCATCGAAATCCTGCGCGAAATTGCCATCGTAGATACGCCCGGCACCAATACCATCATCGCGCACCACCAGGAAATTACGGAGAGCTTTATTCCTGCATCCGATCTCATCGTGTTTGTGTTTGAAGCCAAAAACCCTTATCGGCAGTCGGCCTGGGATTTTTTCGATTTTATCCACGCCGACTGGCTCAAAAAAGTCATTTTTGTTTTGCAACAAAAAGACCTGATGCCGCCGGAAGACTTAGCTGTGAATCTGAACGGCGTGCGGGAATACGCTGAAAAAAAGGGCATTCCGGAGCCACATATTTTTGCCGTTTCGGCAAAAGCTGAGCAGGAAGGCGACTTGGAATTGGGTGGATTCGGGCCGCTGCGCGAATACATCCACACAAACATTACCGGCGGACAGGCACCTTTTCTGAAGCTGATGAACAACATTACCACCTCGCGCAACATCGGCGACCGGATCGCCAAAGGATTAGCCGACCGGAAAACCCAGTGGGAAGCCGATACCGCCTTCCGCGAAGACATCCACCTGACCCTCATCGAGCACGAAAACCGCGCATTCAAGCAAGTCAATATGCTGGTGGAAAACCTACTGGCTGGCTACGACCGCATCACGCGGCAAAAAGGGCAGGAACTGAATGAGGGGTTGTCGTTTTTTTCTTTGCTAAAACGCTCTTTTACGGCAATTTTCAGCCGGAGCACTTCGGTGAAGGAATGGCTGAATGACTTGGCCATGAGCTTAGAACAGGAATTGAACGATGAGCTGCGCGAAAAACTGACTGGCAGCGTGGAAGACCTCGCAGACAGCATTCAGCAAATGGCCAAAGTCGTGGATTTGAAAATCCGCAACAGCCGAACCATTCTGCGCGACGACCACGATCTTTTCAGTGATATTGCCGAAAAACGCATCAATGTGTTGCGCGAATTGCAGGACGCTTTTGCGCAATTCATCAACTCGGCGGATAACTTTGCCGATACGAATCTATTTCCAGACAAAAGCAGCATTTCGCCCAATATTGCCACCGGTAGCGGCTTAGCGGTTGTTGGCCTGATCCTTAGCGCGGTGACCAGCGGCGCGATGTTCGATATTACGGGTGGGGTGCTCACCGCCGTTGGCCTCATTTTTGCAGGGGCTACGGCCAGTGTAAAGCGCCGCAAAGTCATCGGCGGCTACGAAATGGAAGTGAGTAAGGGCCGCAACCGCATCGAATTGGACGTGACCGAAAAGCTCCGAGCTTACATTAGCCACTTGAAAAACAAAATTGAAGCCAATTTCTGGCGGTTCGACAGCCTGCTGGAGCAAGAAGCCGTGGCCATTGCCGGGATTGAAAAAGACTATACCGAGATTGCGGCGCGCATGACGCAGTTGGAGCAGGAATTGAGTAGTATATAAGAGGCAAGTTGCAAATTTGCAAATTTGCAACTTGCCCCTTCCTACCCAATAACATCATCAAAATAAAAGATAAACATGGGCATGTTAAGCGTTATTACCGGGATCGTTTTCGTCCTGCTTTTATTGAGCCTTTTGGCAACAACCGTGATGGAATTATTGGCCACTGTGAGCCTGCGAGGTAAAAACTTAGAAGAGGCACCGCGCAATATGCTGGCCGGTACCGACGCAGACGAAAAAATTCTGGGTTGGGCAGTGACGGCAATGGCTGTTTCACCCGGCGTACCGTTCTGGTTTGACTTGCTGCGCAAAATTGCGAATTTGCGGAGTTCGGGCAATACGCCGGGGGAGTAGGCTGCTTTTTGATAAAAAAGGCATAACTTAGTACTTCAAAAACTATGGTCATGACGGCTCTTGAATTAAAAAATAACCTTCACCGTATGGTGGTAGAAACAGATAATGTAGAGATTTTAGAGCAAATTTCCATCTTGTTTGCTGCTCTGAGAGACGAGAAGGATGCTTGAACAGGGATCAGCGAAGCTGAAAATGTTCAGGTTCTAAAAGGTCTTGAAGATTTACGTAATGGACGTGTGAAATCGCATGAAGAGGTGCGTGCAAAGATTCGGGCAATATTAAATCAGCTTTAACTCCGATGTCAGCTACAATAATTCGCTGGACAGATTCTGTAGAGGAGGCTTATCTGACTTTTTTGCAATCAGCCTTTACTTATTCGAGCAATACTGCTTTGCATCTGGAGGAGCAATTGGATGCTTTGTTAGAACGTCTCAAATTAATTAAACATCATGACCACTTGTTTTTAATTAATGATTAAGCTGCTCCAGCAACCAATTCCGATCCGTCAACTGCGGCGCTTTTTTGATTTTTTCTGCCAGCGCCTTCCTGCGCTCTTTGCTGGCACTGTAAATCTGTTGCAGAATAGCGGTGAAATTCAGGTAGGCTAATTTTATTTCTTTGGAAATGAGTTTGTTGCGGCGGAGGTAAATATTGAAACTCGACAAGAGCGAAAGAAAAGCTTCCGTTTCCAGGGTCTCGTAGTAGATTTTGATCAACATGGTTTTGGCGCCAAGGCTATAATGAATATCCGTAAATTCCACCTGATTCAGGTGGAAAAGCGCGCCACGGTAGTCTTTTTTGTGGTAAAACAGATCGGCTAAGTTGAAGTGAAACCCATCCTCGCGCTGGTCGCCGGACAATTTAAAGCTATAGTCGGTAATGAAGCGCTCTACCCACTTGAAGCGGCGCAGGCCGAGGCCTAATTTCACCATGTTTTTATAGGTCCAGGGCGAAATGAGGCCGTCTTCCAGCAACACGCCTTTCTGCAGGCCCCGGTCGTACAATTCCACCAAGTCTTCGGCAAACTCCTTGCCGCCTTGCCTGAATTTATTGATGCAAAAGTTAATCGCAAAATAAAACAGGTCTTTCACTTCTGCTTTTGAAAAATACTGATCCGAATCGTAAACCAACGCTTTCAGTACCTGAAAATGAGCGCTGTCGTCGGTTGTTCCGGACAATGCGTTGAGCAAATGGCCATATACAGCCACCGGGGGCGACGTTTGATAATCGTGGTTTTGCAGGTGTTCGCGCATCGCTTCCAGAAAAGTTTGCCGGTAAGGCGTAGATAAAATCTTTTGGCGATCGAGCATGGCGCAGAGGTAGTACAGCTTTTGCGACAAAAACCAGGTATCCAAATGATCAGAAGCTTCCTGTAGGTGGTGGTCGTAGCGTCGCAAATTTTGGGCGGAAAAATGCCGTTCCGCAAGGTCGGACAGCAAAAATTGCTGGTAATAATAAGCGCCGTTGCGCAACGGTTGCCGGGCTAACTTACCTTTTACCTTTTCAAAAGCAAACGCATAAAGCTTGTCTAAGTGCGCTTCCACATAATATTCCAACGCCATGCAATCGGGTAAGATCCCCCGTTGTTCGAAGCGCCATATAGAGACAAAGCGCTCCGCCAATTGCAACAAACGGCTCATCAGGCGATTGAGCTGCATTTCATCGTAAGATTTTTCGGGATAAAGACTCGCGTATACCGTTTGCCGGGCTGTCTTTCCTTTTGGAAAACCCTTTGTAAGCTGCTGCTTCAGGTAATCGCACAGCCGCATCAGATCCTGGTCTTTGTTAAAATAAGGAGAGGCCACGAACTCGTGGAAAGCACGTAGCATCGGTGGGTCGAAAGCGCTAATCAACTGTACCAGCTTGCTGTTTTCCATGCCATTTTTGTCTTGAGTGATACAAAACAAGGGGTTGTAGAACACCTGTCGAGTTGTTGTTTTTTGGATAAACTGTTTCTTATAACATGTTTTACAAAATTGATAAACAGTATTTTGCAAATTTTATTTTAAAGTAAACGGCATCTTTTTTTTGGATAACCTGATAAAATTGTAATTGTCTGTGGCGTTTACTGCCTTTACCTTTACCCCATCAAAATTGTGCAACTATTAATGAACAAGCTGAATAATTTCCTGATTTCAATGGCGATGCTGGGTTGCTGGCTGTCTTCCGGGGCACAAACGGTTTATCCTGGCGATGCAGACGACAATGGCGAGGTCAACCAATACGACCTGCTTTACATCGGCTATGCCTATGGCTCGGTAGGCCCAATGCGCCTGGAAAGCGACGCTGAGTTTTCCCCACAGTTTATTCCGCTGCTATGGCCCAATGCTTTCCCAAACGGGCTGAATTATGCTTACGCAGATGCGAATGGCAACGGGGTTGTAGATTTTTCGGATATCCTGGCGGTTGGCACGAACTACGGCCAAACGCACGATGAGCTTCGACCGCTTGAAATTTCGATCGGTACGGAAGGGCTTGACCCTGTGGTAAGGTTGGACGATGCTCAACTTTTGGAACCCATTACGGTAGGATCAACGATACAATTGCCCATTCTTTTAGGAAGCGCGGATATCCCTGCTTTGGACGTAAACGGCATCGCCTTTTCCATTCGCTGCAACCACCCGGAATTGATCCGGGATATTGGCATAGACTTGTCTGAATCCTGGATTGGTGCCGACAGCAATGCGTTCTATTTTGTCAATTTTTCTGAAAATTCGCTGCAAATCAATGGCGACGTGGCTCTGACAAGGTTTGGCCCAAACATGGTGAGCGGTTCGGGTTCTATCGGAGTACTGAACATTGTCATTGAAGATGACCTGGTTGGCTTTATCCCGGTTGGCGACAGCCTCGGTTTTACAGTCTACATTGATACCGTGCTTTTAATGAGCAGCGCTTTTGGCGCGATCCCTGTTTACAGCACCCCGCTCGAGTTAATGGTCTACCATCCGAATGCGCTGCCAAGCCCGGCTCTCCCATCGCCAAGCCCTGAATTGCACATTTTTCCGAACCCGGTCAATACAGAAATACAAATTACCTGTACAGAAAAAATCGAACACGTCACACTCAGTAATCAGTTGGGTCAAATCGTTCCGTTTGCCCAGCAGGCAACTTCAGAAAGGCAGCGTCGCCTCAACTTGGAAGCGCTGCCCTCCGGAACCTACTGGCTTCGGGTGCAGACGCAGCGCGGCGCGGTTGTGAAACAGGTAATCAAAGAGTACTAAATTTTCCTGCTCTCTTTTCAATCCATTATCATTTAAACACACAAAAATGAATTCAAAAAAACAATTGCTTTGGATGCTCTGTACCCTACTGAGTGTTGCAGGGCTTTGGGCACAAAATTCACCGGTACAAATCACGGGATCTGTCCTATTTAGCCAGGAAGCATTACCGGTGCCCGGCTATCCGGTTTGGGCAACCAATGCAGAAGGCATCGAATTTGGCACCATGACGGATGACAACGGAAATTTCGCCATCTCGGCCATTCCGTCGCCGAACACGATCACATTAACGGTTGACGTGCTGGACTTTTGCACGGGCGAATTGCTTTCTCAAACGGTTATGCTTTCTCCCGCTTTAAGCGTCTACCCGGTCGAACCTTTCCACGTTTGCCAGGACATCCTGCCGCCGCCGCCGCCATCCGGTTGCGATGCCTTTTTCTTTGCCGAAGAACTGGATCCGTCAGATCCCCTGAACTTCCAGTTCCATGACCTGTCGTACAGCGACCTCCCCATCACCTCGTGGCAGTGGGATTTTGGCGACGGCAGCGCAAGCACGGAGCAAAACCCGCAGCATGCCTATGACACCCTCGGAGGCTATTTAGTAACGCTAACCATTGCTTCCGATTCTTGCACCAGCACCTTTGAAACCTGGATCAATATCGGCTCGGAAGATTGCGTTTGTCCCGATGTTTATGATCCGGTTTGTGTATGGTTATTTGACGACATCTGGCAGGATACCATTATCCTCACGTTCAACAATGCCTGCGAAGCAGAATGCCAGGGTTTTTCCCCCGATCAGTTTGTTGAATGTACCAACGATTGCAACTGCGATACGGTTTACGATCCGGTCTGCGTTCAACCCACGCCTTCCGGGCCAGTGTTTTTCTTTACCAATGACTGCTTTGCCGAATGTGCG
>Ga0105046_10003765_pt1 | contig 24098 bp, 17 predicted proteins | sample MAT03_FD_78385 | JGI IMG/M metagenome (GOLD analysis project Ga0105046, IMG submission 78385) | Freshwater microbial communities from Lake Fryxell liftoff mats and glacier meltwater in Antarctica - MAT-03 (megahit assembly) | ecosystem: Environmental > Aquatic > Freshwater > Ice > Liftoff...
TAAAAAGCGGCGAGGGAAATCCTCTCGCCGCTTTTTTGTTATTTACGCCTGATGTGAAATAGAAGTTCGCCATCATTATGCCGCAACGGACGGCATTCTTGCCGTCCGTTTTTAGGGGTCTAGCCAAAACGGACAGGATATAATCCTGTCCATACAAAAGCCCGCTGAAGGGGGCTGATCGTTACAAATTCTCGCCTTACAGTCCCCTTCAGGGGGCTTGAATCGGCAGACGGAGGCTTCAGCCTCTGGCGTCCAACGAGGCGAAATCACCCCTCATTAGCCGTTATCGTCTAAGCCCAGCGTGACCTGCACCTCATGCGCTAGGCCATCGTCTAGCAGCGGGATCGAGCCGTCAGAAACAGGCGCCCCATCCAGCGTGATTTGCGAAACGCCTCGGTTTAGGCCGTGCGGATTGTGGACATGAATAGTGTAGACCGTTTCACCGTTTCGATAGGTCAGGTCATAGCCCGTCCAATCCGCTGGGATACACGGATCAATTTCCAGCCGATTACCCTTGCGCTTGAAGCCCAATAGCGCCTCAACGCCGAGGCGGTACATCCAACTCGCCGAGCCGGTGTACCATGTCCATCCGCCGCGCCCGACATGCGGCGCGACGCTGTAAACATCAGCGGCAATCACATACGGGTCAACCCGATATTTGGCGGCCTTTTCGGGCGTGTCGCTGTGCGAGATCGGATTCAAGAGCCGGAATAACTCACCCGCCAAATCCCCCTGCCCCAGTTTGGCAAACGCCCAGACCGTCCAGATCGCCGCATGGGTATATTGCCCGCCGTTTTCACGAATTCCGGGCGGATAGCCCTTAATATAACCGGGATCGCGTGAGGTCTTATCGAAAGGCGGCGTGAATAAGAGCAGCAGCCCATCGTCCCGACGAATCAAACGATCTGCAACGGAGGTCATCGCTTTGCGCGAGCGGTCAGCATCGCCAGCCTCGGAAAGCACCGCCCATGATTGGGCGATGGCGTCGATTTGACATTCCAAATTCTGCATTGACCCTAACGGCATCCCGTTATCATCATAGGCGCGCCGATACCATGCCCCGTCCCATGCCTGAGCCTCAAGGGTGGCCTTGAGCTGGTCTGCCTGTTGGTCAAATGCCTCGGCCTGTGCGGGCTGACACAGCGGCGCGAATCGCTTCAAGACGCTGTACAAGAACCAGCCCAGCCAGACGCTTTCGCCACGCCCCTTAGCGCCGACGCGGCTCATCCCGTCATTCCAATCCCCCGTCCCCATCAACGGCAGACCGTGCGCGCCAGCGGTTGATCCGCGTTGAATGGCGCGCAGGCAGTGGTCATACAACGAATAAGTTTCCGCCGTGGCGTAATACTGTCCATAACGTTCTTCTTCGCCAATTTTCAAGGGCGCGCCTTGTAGGAACGTGATACGCTCGTCCAAAATCGCGGTGTCGCCCGTGACTTCGACGTACTGAGCGACCACGAACGGCAGCCACAGCAAATCATCTGAGAAGCGCGTGCGGACGCCGCGCCCGCTGGGAGGATGCCACCAGTGCAACACATCACCGGCTTCAAACTGATGTTGCGCGGCCAGCAAGATGTGGTCCCGGGCGATAGCGGGCGCAACCGACAGCAAGGCCATCACATCTTGTAACTGGTCACGGAAACCAAACGCGCCGCTGGATTGATACAAGCCAGACCGTCCCCAAATCCGGCATGACAGCGCCTGATACAGTAGCCAGCGATTCAGCATCAGGTTCATGGCCGGGTCTGGCGTTTGGACGCTGACCGCGCCTAGCGTTTTATCCCAAAAGGCGCCCACGGCTTGCCATGCGGCCTCGACCTGTGCGACCTGTTGATAGGTCTGAATTAAGGCTAGGGCATGTTCGCGATGATCCCCCTGACCTAAGATGAAGAAAATCTCTTCGCTGCCGCCTATGGGCAAATCAATGTGAAGTTGAATCGCAGCGCACGGGTCAAGCCCAGCCTCAACCCGACTCGCTAAACCCATCCGACGTAGCGCAGCTGGGCGGCTGAGATCGCCCATCGCCCCCAGAAATTCGGTACGATCCGTCGTCAGGCCGTGCGGTGCTTTGCTGGCGGCCAGAAATGCCACTCGTCCCCCAAATTCGGTATTGTAGGCGTTGCGCGCCAGCAATGCGCCACTGGCGTGGTCATACTCTGGCACGATATAGGCTTGTGAGGTCGCCCGGCTGACGCCCAGCACCCATTCGACGTAATAGGTGATGGTCACGCGGCGCGGGCGATTCCACGTATTCTCGAGGCGTAGTTTGATGATTTTGACCGGCGCATCTGGGGCGACAAACAACAGAGTACGCTGTTTTAGGCCGTTACTATGATGCTCAAACTGCGAATACCCCGCGCCGTGACGGATCAGGTAGGGTTCGGTATCGCGGCTGGGCAGCGGCATGGGCGACCAAATTTGCGCGGTTTCCTCATCCCGCAGATAGAGCGCCTCACCGGGCGAGTCGGTCACAGGGTCATTGCGCCACGGCGTCAGTCGGTTTTCGCTGCTGTTGGCCGCCCATGTGTAGCCCGCCCCAGCTTCAGAGGTCACAAACCCGAACTGGTCATTGGCGATGACGTTCACCCACGGGCTGGGCGTCCACTGTCCGGCTTCCAGATACATCACGTATTGCGTGCCATCGGGGCTAAAACCGCCCCAACCGTTATCAAACTGGAGATCGTCCGGGCGAGTGAGCGGTGGTGTGGCCTCGATGATGTACTGATTGGAGATGGGCGGGCTGAACGACGGCAGCCAGATTCGTGGGCGGGAGATGTGCGGTAGTTGTTCGGCCAATGTCCCGCCTTGACCGTCCAAGATGACGCGGGCAGCGGTCTCTAATAGCGTCCTGTCGGCGGGTTTCATCTGGTCGGCATTGACCACAAAAATGCCGCCGCGCCGATTCAGCCATGACGCGCTGTTGGCGCGCACAATCAGGCGCTGAAGCTGTCCTTGAATCTCTTGGGAATAACTGCTGTCCTGAAGGTTAAGGATCACCAAATCAACGCTCATTTGCTGGTCACGCCAATAGGTGTGGGCGCGCAGAAGTTCCGACACCAGCGGCGATTCCGTGGCATCGCTCACCCGTACCAGCAAAATCGGCAAATCGCCAGAAATTCCATAGCCCCATAAACCGGGCTGACCTTGCGTATTGGCGCTCAAGAGGTCGGCTGAGGCGCGTAAACCGGCGTCCGGGTAAAGCAGCAGCGACAACACTCTTTGGATAGACGCCAAGTCGGAACTGTCCATCTCAAGCTCACGAAAGGCGAGTTCGTTTTGTCGGCGCGCAAGGGCTATCGCACGCTCTACCAGTCCCCAATCTTTATAGCGTTCAGCCAGCGCCAAAGCCTCTGGGCGTGAATGGGTTGCGAGGGTCAAATAGGCGACACTGCTTCGGCCATAGGCGTCTAGCTCAATTTCTTGAGCCAGCGCCATAATCGGGTCGAGCGTCATGCCAACCGTCTTGGACAACGCGCCTCCCAGATCAAAGACGGCGGGTGCGCGCAGAACTTGTCCTCTGCCCACAAAAGACCGTCGATCTCCCTCATACGAGCCGGTGACGGGCATACCCGGGCTAACGATCAACAGATGACCGAGATAAACCGGTTCTTCATCGGCGCGGCGACGGCGATGGAACAACAACATATTGCTCTCAGGCCGGTATTCGCTCTCGATAAATAGTTTATTGAAAGCCGGATGGCGCTCCGCTTGTGAGGCGAGCAAGACTTCGCCATAACTCGTCACGCGCAAGCGGCGCGGCTGATCGCTGTGATTAATCAGGGTGATGTGCCGGATTTCGACATCATCATCGGCTGCGATGGTCACTTGCATGTTGACGGTGATGTCGTGGTCACGGCGCTGGAACTCGGCTTGGTGCGGATAAAATGAGACGTGTTGATAATCACGCGGGACAGCCGTCGGTTGATAGCCCGCCGACCAGAGTGCGCCGTTTTCCATGTCTTGAACGTAAACCCACATCCCCCATGCGTCTAAGGTGGTGTCGGCCTCCCAACGGGTCAGCGATACGCCGCCCCATTGACTATAGCCGCCGCCCGTGTTGGTGATGAGCGTGCTGTAGCGGCCATTGGAAAGGGTGTGAACTTGCGGGACGGTGGTATCCTGTGGGACTTGCCACGGCGCGATATTCGCCGCTACCGGTGACGATATCACGCGGACAACTGCCTCGTCGGGATGCGGGTCTTCAATCGGCGCTTGTGTGGGGATTTTTTCTTGCAGCAACAAGGCGAAACTCTGAATACGCGGGTCGGTATGAAAACGCCGAATCATGATGTCGCCTAAGAGGGCGTTGGTCAGCGATGTTAAAATCATGCCCTGATGATGCGCCATATACGATTTGATAATCATATGGTCTTGGCGCATCGGCATCCGCGACGGCGTATAGTCTACCGATTCGTAGTACCCGTATAGCCCGCGCATCTTGATGGCATCCAGCGCGCCCATATTTTGATGCACCGCTTGGGGGCGTATCCGCAGCGCCAATAGCGAGGCGTAAGGGGCAATCACCAAATCTTCTTCAAGGCCGCGCTTGAATCCAAGATTGGGGACGCCAAAAGCGTGATACTGATAGGTCATGCCGCTGTCAAAAGCATAATAGGACGACTCCGAAATCCCCCACGGCACATTTTTCGATTGACCGTAGGCGATTTGGTCATCCACCGCCGAACGACAACTCTGGGTCAGAAAAGTCTGCTCATAGCTGTCCATGAACAAGGTCGGCATCAGGTATTCAAACATCGTCCCACTCCATGACAGGAGCGTGAGGGTATCATTCACCCGCGTGACCGGGCGTCCCAGATGCAGCCAATGAACCGGCGGTACTTCGCGCTTGGCAATCGCCAATAAACTGGCGAGGCGCGCTTCGGACGCCAACAAGTCGTAAAAATTGTCATCCAGTGCATCGTTCGAGACGTTGTAGCCGATATGGAAAACGTTGCGTTGTGTGTTGAATAAGAAGCCAAACTCCATGGATTGAAAGTGATGTTCGGCTCGATTCGCCAGCTCTTGATAACCCAGTAGTAAGATGCTGGCCTGTGCTTGCGCCGCTATGAGCCGATCCGCCAGATGAATACACCAGTTTCGCGCTTCTTGAATGGAAGTCTCCGACTCTTGGCGGGCGTCAAGTTGGGCTTGCAACACGCCGAGGCAAGCCGTCGCTTTTTCACAGATAGCGTTTAGGTCGGCCAGCCGGGGCGAGAGCGGCAGAGTCGCCAACAACTCGTGCCAAGTAGCCACGAGTAACGGGTCAGTATTGGCTTGGACAAACAGCTTGGGCGGCTGGCTGATGGGCAGCAACCACGGTAACAATACGTCGATGTCGTGCTGCATACGGGTCAGATGATGGTGAACGCGCTCTGACGTGATACGCATATCGCTGACCGTTTTGGCGCTCGGATGGGTCGTCTCGGACTCGAATACGGCGACGATGAGGTTAGAGAGTTCATCCCACGCCTCTTGATTCAGCGCGGTAATAAGCGTCGCCCAATGTTTCGGGAACTGCGCGCCCGCTTGAATCCGCCGACGGAAGGCGGTCATAAACGTGCTTAGGCGAATCACCGGCGCGTCAAGACGATCACTGTAGAGGCCGTCTAGAGTCTCTTCCAGTAGGCAGAGCGTATCGAGTAAGCCTCGCCAACGCTCTCCGCCAATCACAGGGGAATCGCGAAAGGTCAAGCAAGCCTGTTCGATCACAATCAAGCACCCAGCCAAATTACCGCTGTCTACCGTCGAGACGTAGCGGGGTGTCAGCGGCGCGAGATTTTCAGTATCGTACCAATTGAGCAGATGCCCTCGGTAATGTTCCATTTGATCTAGGCTGTCAAAGGTGGCCTGAAGGCGTGTAATCAGTTCAATCAGCCCGACATAGCCCAAATCATAGGCCGCTAATGTCGAACTGAGCAGCAAGCCGATGTTGGTTGGCGAGGTGCGATGAGCCGTAATGTGGGGTGATTCTTGGATATTATCGGGCGGTAGCCAATGATCTTCTGGGCCAACCGTTTGCTCAAAAAACAGCCAAGTCTGTCGGGCAAGCTGGCGTAAGGACTCATTTTGTTTAGACGTGAGCGCCGGTTCAGCCCGGATCATCGGTTGGCTGAGCCAATAGGCGACTTCAGGCGAAACCATCCACAGCAATAGGATCGGCACAGCAAACGGAAGCGCGCTGGGGTGAGTTACGGCTACGAGCATCAGCATCGCGACCCCAAACAACGGGACAAGGCGCATCTCGCGCCAAGTCGATTCCGAGCCATGTTCTTGGCGGAATAGTCGTGCGGTTTGGGCAGCGGTCGTCCATTGCAACATCTTTGTGCGTGTGACGAACAATCGGACGAGGGTGGTGCTGATGGCGCTCAAGGCTAACAGCGACTCGTAAGGCAAGAAAATTATCGCAAACAGCCAGCGCAGCACATCAAGCCGACGTGACCGTAGCACCCCGACAACCGATTCTGCCGACGAACGATAGAGTAAGCCGCTGTAAAGCGATAGGAACACTGGGACGCCGAGCGTTGCCAATACGATCAGCGTCCAGCCCAATGGTGAGCCAATCAGCCCAAACCATGCCACCGCTAATAAGACCAGCAAAGCTGGCGAGACCAAACTCCGCCGCAAATTGTCAAATATTTTCCAGCGATCTAACGGCGAGAAGGTGTTCGGCGCGGTCTCACCAGCTTGGCCTGTCGGGATGCGCGGCATTAGCCACGGGAATAACTGCCAATCCCCGCGAATCCAGCGGTGCAGACGGCGCGTATAACCGAGATAGCGCGCCGGATACTCTTCTAACAAGATGATGTCGCTCACCAGCGCGACATGCGCGTGAATCCCTTCAAACAGGTCATGGCTCAACAGCGTGTTTTCGGGGATTCGGTTGGCAAGGCACGCCTCAAGCACATCGACATCATAAATTCCTTTACCGACGTAACTCCCCTCCCCAAACAAGTCCTGATAAACATCCGAGACGGCATGGGTATACAAATCGAGGCCGATGTCCCCGGCGAAAATTCGGGTGAAACGGGTCTGATTGGCGCTGGCCGGTTTAATTTCGATACGGGGTTGCAGGATCGAGTAACCCGATGTGACTTTGCAACTGGCTAGGTCGTATACAGCGCGATTCAGCGGATGTGCCAACGTCGCTATCAGACGCTGTGCGCTGCCTTCGGGCAACAGGGTATCGGCGTCTAGCGTGATGACATAACGGATGTCAGGCAAGATCATCAAATCACCGAACGTTACGGTATAAGACGTGGTTTCTTGCCCGCGCAGCAGATGGTTGAATTCCATCAGCTTGCCGCGCTTGCGTTCCCAGCCCATCCAAGTCCCTTGTGCGCTATTCCACTGGCGTTCTCGGTGGAATACATAAAACGGCGGCGCACCCAACCGGTATTTGAGGTTGAGCGCGGTGATTCCGGCTTGAATATGCTTGATTAAGCCCTCATCTTCGGGCATCTGGGCGCTGGGAGCGTCGGCGAAATCCGTCAGTAACGCAAAAAATAGCGCGGGGTCGGCGTTGCGTAAAAAATGCAGTTCCAACTGTTGCAATAACGAGTCAATTTCGGCGACATCTGTCAATAAAGTCGGGATGACCACCATCGTCTTGTATTGGGCTGGGATGCCTTTTGTAAAATCCATCCTCGGCAGTAGATTCGGCTTGACCGCGTTGGTGATGCCCCAATTGACGAGGCTGCTGGCAATCGCTGTGGCCGGCAGAAAGGTCAACAGGCCGATGCCCAACACTTGTAGGAGTTTATTATCGCCAGTCGAGGTCGCATACCCGATCAAAGCCAACAATAACGTAACCGTGACCAGCCCGATGCTGGTGAAATAGAGCGCGGTCGGGTGAGCCAGCAGCCAACGTCGTAGCCCAAACCATCCAGATGGGTAATAGTGAAACCACGCCTCTAATTCGGGATAGCCCTCGCCGATCAGGTAATAGCCGACATGCGCTTGACGCGAGTCGGGGACAGCCGCTTGACTCATGGCGAGGGCTTGCGCTGTGACATCCGTCTCAGATTGTTTGGCGGCGCGGGCGAGACGTTCAATACATTGTCGATAACTGTTGCGCGTTTTGAAATCCATCGCGGCATAGATGTCCGCAGGGTCGCGCCGCAAGTTTTGGTCGACGAGACTGACTCGTTCAAAAAAGATTTTCCAGTCTTGGGTGATGAGCAATCGCAAACTGGTGATGCAAAATCGCACAATCCGGTCATCCACGCCAGAGGGAGGGATCGGGAGCGCATCAATCAATTGGGTCAGTAGGTCTGCCAGACTGCTTAAAATACCCAGTCGTAGCATGGTAGGAAACGCCCACAACTCGCCCATCGTCAATGGCACATCGGCTTGGAAAGCTTGCAGGAAATGAACCGTCTGCTCACTGTCAAGCTGATGACTACAACATCCAATCAGTTCACTGGCGATGGCATAGCTACGTGGAAGATTAACCCAAGCCGGATGGGTCAGCTTGGGCAATTCATGATAATAGCCGTCTGGCAGGTCTTGGCGGACTTGACGGATGGTTTGTTGCACGACAAAAAAATTGTCGAGCAACCATTCTGCGGCGTAGGGCAAGGGGATGTCGGCTTGGGCAGCGCCGCTGAATTGTCGATAAGCTGCGATGATGCGCTTTTCATCTTGAAGTAGCTTATCCAGCAGTAGCGGCCTACCGCTTGGGAACTCCCCAATCGTGTACTGTCCAGCTAAACGATGCGCCAACTGTTCGAGGGGATCCGTGCTGACGGATTTCTCCCCTCGGCTGCCCATTTCTCCCGTTTCAGCCGCTTTGAGTGGCGACAGATTATATGACATTGGTTAACCGTACAGGCTGACGGGTTTCCGTGCTTGACCGTGCTACTTGAGAGGTATTCCACTCCAAATCCTGAACAATCAACAAAGAGGTTGTGCCGTGTGTGATAAACCGGTTGGTGATGCTGCCATACGGCCATCTGGCCTCGCCAGAGTAGCCATGCGCGCTCAAGATCAACAAGTCAATTTGCTCTTGTTCGCTGACGTTCTGGATCGTAGCGGCCACATTGTCGCTGACCAATAGGCGGGTTTGTGACGGGGCGTGCAACTGGTCATGAACTTGTTCCAGATATTTGCCGCCTTCCTCTTGATTGCGCTCAGTGATACGGTTCATCAGATGCGAATCTTCTTGGTTCAACGGCATGTGGCGCGCCATCTCTGGTTTGCCGACCACATGAACCAGCAGCATTTCAGATTGATGTGCTTCGGCCAGCGCCGCCGCCATCATCAATGCAGACCCGGCTCTTTGTGAGCCGTCCAACGGGACGAGTAATTTGTGATAGCGCAAGTCATCCGTGAAAACCATACGGGGCGGGGTGGCGCGAATAATCAGGGTTGAAGTCCGCACCCGCTGAAGGACGCTATGAACAATACTGCTCACGCCGCTCCCATTAGTGCTTGTTTCACCACAACAGCCCAAGATCAGCAAATTGGCTTGGGTGACGTGTGCCATCTCAACGATTTTCTCGGCTGCCGAGCCTTCGAGCAGCATGATTTGGACGGACATCAGCACGTCTTCTAAACGGGATTGCACCGTCGATAGATACAATTGCGCCGCCGACTTCTTGAGATACCAATCCAACGGGTCGGCTTTGGGCAACCCGAGCGATACCGGGGGGTGTTCTAAGACATGCAATAGCGTGACTTGAGCATTAAACGCTCTGGCAATCGCCATAACATGGGGGAGAACACACTCGGCACGTTGCGAGCCATCCAAAGGAACAAGGATACGATCCAACATTAGAGTCCTCCTATAGAAGTCTTTTTCTTTCAGACAAATTTGATTTGAGTGGTGCATTTCAAATTGTTGCATGGCGGGTGGATCGAGTACAAATGGGCGCAGCACGCTTGTCGCCCTTATCCATCGCCGCGTGTTTGGCGGGCGCACTGATGGATGCGCCCGCCAAACACGACATTTTGCACTAACTTGCTTGCACCTTACTTCCTACACATCAGAAATCAGCGATTATCGTAGTGGCCGACCCACCAATCACGCTTCCAGCCAGTAATGGGAACCCTTCAACCCCCAGACGCCAATTCTGGCTGCGAAATCTGGCCGAGCATCTCCCCGACTTTATTCAGGTTGTGAAGGCGGGTGGCAACGTCGGCTTGAGCGATAATCCCGACCAGTTGCCCGTCTTGGTTAATCACGGGAATACGCCGGATTTGATGGTTCGCCATAACGTCCATGGTCGAATCGAGGTCATCAGTGGGATAACAGGTCAGCGGTTGAGGGGTCATGATATCGCTGGCTTGGGTGCTGGTGGCATCGCGACTCGCGCCGACAACCCTGACCGCCAAATCGCGATCCGTGATGATCCCAATTAATTTCTTGGTCTCATGATTTTCCACAACCGGTATGGAACCCACATTCTCACTTTGCATCTGTTGGGCGACGGCGTAGACCTTATCGTCGGCGAGGCAACAGGCGGGACTTTGGGTCATAATATCCTGGCACGTTTTCATGAGGGGGATTCCTTTTGAGTTATGAGCCAGATTACTGGCGCGATAGGCGAGATTTAGAGCTTGAGGTCGTTTGCCCAATCATCAATCTGTTGATTGGCGTCCTCTTTGGCGATGCCGTAACGTTCTTGGATTTTGCCCGCCAGCATATCGCGATTTCCAGCCACTTCCATCAGCTCGTCATCGGTCAAATCGCCCCATCTTTGCTTGATATCGCCGTTGAGTTGTTTCCACTTACCAGAGATGATGTCCCAGTTGATAGCCATTGTGATTTGCCTCTTCATTCTTTAGACTGTTATTGATCGATACTTACGGTCGGATAGATAGCGGGTTAGTCTGTGAAGGCGACGTGTTGTCTATCGCCCCTAGCTTGATCCAACCGGCGGTAATAGTCACGAGTTTCTTTGAGTTGATCCCAGATCATGAGCTGCGCCCAGACAAATTTGCCCATCAAAACCAGATAGCCGGCGGTGACTTCAGTCTCTGAATGGTGTTCGCCGCGTTCTAGTTCGGCCTGAAGCCCGTGTCGAAACTGTTCTGGGCTGATTTTTTTCCAGTCGAGTCCAAGTTGCGTCCCGACTAAGTGTGCTTGTTCAATGGAGATCGGTTGTTTGCTACTCATGTACGGTTCTCGGCCTATTATGCTAGAAGGGGTATTATTGGGCTGAAGGCTATTTCATGCGCTCTTCAACATTCTTACGCAGGTCTGCAAATTCTTTTTCGAGCCGCTTGACCACCGGATCAAGGGCTTCGCGCCCATTTCGTAAACCGTCTTCGACGTTCTTGGCGAGGTCATGGCGAGTCGCCTTGCCCGTGGTGGGGGCGAACAGCAAAGCAAGGACTGCGCCGATTCCCAAACCCAACAACAGAAAAACCGCAGTTAAGAGGGTTTTATCGCGCATGGCGTGAACTTCGGCATCGTGGCTATAGTAAACGCGGTCATTGTTCATCGGAACTTACCTCGACTTAATGTCATGTCGGATGGGTTAAAGCGACGTTTTTACCGTCAGCTTTGTTTATCACATCCTAAAATCAAGTATAAAATGTAACTATTGTCGCAACATCCCTCTCTGGGCGGGTTATTTCATCCTCCTTTAGTAGCATTACCATTGTGGGCTATACTAGGAGAGATCATCCTACGGAGATTCGCCCCATGCTTGACCCGCAAATCGTCGCCCGCCTCCGTTCGCTCCCCGTATTTGCGTCTATGCCGCCCTATATGCACGAGCGACTCGCCCGCATCGCAAAAGTGCAAGACACCGGCGTCGGCGCACCAATCTTTAATCAATGGGAACTTTCACGCGGGTTTTACCTGCTCTTATCCGGTCAAGGTCAACTGATTCAACAGATGCCTGATGGCTCACGCCGCGTCTTGGCGGTGGTCAATCCCGGTCAATATTTTAATGAGGCGGCGCTGACACAGGAATTGGTCGAACAAGCGTCGTTCGTCCTGACTCAGCCCGGTTATGTCCTCAGCATCAGCCGCGCCGATTACGCTGTCCTACCGACCACCCCGCCTAAAAACGCGCCGATTACCCCGCCGCAACCTCAGACCCAGACGCCCACGCAGCCGCAACCTGCCGCCGCCCAACCGCAACCGATGCCGCGCCGTCCGGCCACGCCAGAGGTGAGTCAACGCCCGCTGCCCGTCCCAACCGGCGACCCCGCTGCCCATAAAAAGTACCCGTGGCTCAACCCCGGCGAACACATCCAACTCATGACCCGTCGCCACTGGTGGCAAGCCGTCCGCATGATGTGGCTGCCGACGCTGTTTTTCCTCGCATTGCTCATCCCGGTTGTGATGATCGATTCGGCGGCCTTGCGCGTCGTGTTGCTGGGCGCGGCGGTCTTTATACCGGGCGGGGTGATGGTCTATTTATTCATGGATTGGCGCAACGACTGGCTGATTATCACCGATAAGCGCGTGCTGCGAATCGAGCAAGAAATCATCCGTTTTGCCACTCAAACCCAAGAGGTCGGTTTGTTGAGCGTGCAATCGGTCAAGACGTCCATGCCTCCGATGGATCCGATGGCGCGGATGTTGCGCTATGGTAATGTCGAAATCCGCACGGCGGGCGCATCCGGCAATATCGTGATGGACATGGTTCCCAATCCTCAACGCATCAAGGATTATATCTTCCGTCAGACGTCGTTGGCGCGCCGCGCCGCCGGTTTAGCGCCGGATGTCCAAGCTGACGATGACGCGGCGTCGCCGGAAGCCTTCAGCGAAACCAATACGGATCCCGGTTATGCGGTGGAGGGCGGTGGTTTCTTGTCGATGAAGTTCATCAATGGGCGCGGCGATACCGTCTATCGACGCCATTGGTCGCTGTGGATGCGCGCCGTCACGCTGCCAGTGATGTTGATGTTCGGCGGGCTATTCGTGGTGCTGTTCGGTCAAGGGCTGACCTTCTTAAAAGGTGTGGGCGTCTTGGCGACCATTGGCGGGGTGGTGATGATTTTGCTGGGCGCAATTTGGTTTTGGCTGGTCGACTGGGACTGGCGAAACGACCTGTATATCATCAGTGACACCGTGATTACCCTGCTCAATCGCAGCCCGCTCTACCTACAATATAACGAAGATCAAGTGCTGCTGAGTAAAATTCACAACATCGAGGCCATCACTGTCGGGCTGTTTAGAAGCCTGTTAGATTATGGTGATGTGAAAGTGCTGCTGTTGGGGGATGAAGCGCCCAAAGTCTTCCGCGACGTATCATCCCCGCTGCAAGTGCGCGAGGAAATCAGCCGCCGTCAACGCATCGCCGCCGAACAATCCCGCGAGGAAGAAGACCACCGTAATTTCGACGCCATCATGCAGCGGATGCAAGGGCGTGGCGTCCAAATGCCCGCACAGGCCGCCCCATCACAGGTCGCGCCACAACCGATGCCGACTCCGCTTCAGCCTGCCGTTTCGCCCAACCATCCGCCCATCACACCCCAGCGCCCAACCCTTCCGCGTCGGCGTGTGTAGGGTTAGCGTCAGCCTAGCGGACTTGCGCCAAGCGCGGTTGTCCATTATCGTAGCCGGACTGTGTTCACCAAGTTCAGGTAATTGAGCATGACTCGTATTGATTACAATCGTCGTCGTCGCGGCGGCGCATGGCAATGGACGATTATCGGATTGTTGATTGGTTTTGGCTGCGCGGTGGTCGTCCTCCTCAGCGGCTTGATGTTGGGGCTGGTTCAATTCACGCCCGATGGCGCGTCGGTGGCGGCGCGCCCCAGCCAGACCCCGTTCCTCATCACCACCACGCCAGACCCCAACGCGGTGGTGCCGGTTTCCGAGACGCAAACACCTTTTATCGTCACGGCAACCGCAGACACCAGCGGAATCAGTACCTTACCGGCGGCATCGACCATGATTTTCCCCACCGATACTTTGATGCCAGCGGCCACCCTCGCCCTAACCACCCAATCAAATTTGCCAGCGGCCACCATTACGCCCGGCGGAATCGGTGATTTGAGCGTACCAGACCTGATTGGCGGGGCTGTCCCGTCGTTGGTCTCTATCGCCTCACAGCTCGTGCCGGTTGAGGCGGGTCAGTTCCAGATGGGGTCGTCCCCCGCAGAAGTGGCCGAGGCCGTCCGGCAATGTATCGATCAGGGCGGCGCGTGCCAGACCTCTTATGGAGATGACTCGTTGCCCGCGCATACCGTCACGCTGGACGCTTTCTTGATTGAGCGAACAGAAGTGACGTATACCCAATACATCACGTTCTTGAACTACCTCAAGACACAAGGGCGTGACCACACCAACGGTTGCGGCACGACCACCCCGCAACGCTGCGCCGATACCATCCGCGAGAACAGCCTGAGCTACATCGAGGTTGACCCCGCCAGTTACTTCATCAAGTTAGAGTTCGTGACCGAAACGCCAGCCGTATTCGTGACGTGGTACGGCGCGGACGCCTATTGTCGCGCCGTTGGCCGCCGTCTGCCCACCGAGGCCGAATGGGAGCGCACCGCACGCGGTATCTCCAATACCCTCTACCCGTGGGGGAATGATTTCCTCGCCGCCAATGCTAATACCGCCGGCAGCGAAACCCCAGCTGGCGCGCCGCTAGATGCCTTACAGTTCCAAATCGGAGCCAGCGGTTTCGGCGCGTTGAACATGGCCGGTAACGTGGCGGAATGGACAGCGGATTGGTACGGCGCGACCTATTACAGTCAAGCCGGTAACAATCAGAACCCGACGGGCCCCATCAGTGGCATCAATCGCGTGGTGCGCGGCGGCTCATTTGCAGACCGTCCGTTTTTCGCCCGTAGCGTGCAGCGCACAGACCGTGCGCCCGACCAGCGGCTGCCGTTCATCGGTTTCCGTTGTGCATCGGATGAATCATCCACCACGCTCGACAGCACAATCCTGACCACGCCGAATACGACCAACACGACGGGCGGCGCGGCCTCCCCGTTGACCGTCCCGGCTTTTTCGGTGACAGGCACGGTTGACCCTGCTTCACTGGGCGCAATCAGCACCCCCGACGGGAGCGGCGCAAGCCCGACCTTGCCGCCCACGCAAATCCCGTAAACCCTAAACCGTCGTCGGCGCGTGGCCTGTGCTATACGTCCGCAATCCATTGAATTCACCCGTAAGGGCGCAGCACGCTGCGCCCTTATGTTTAACCGAGGTTAATTAAATTTTACTGCGCCAGATGAGAAAACATAACGCCGGGAAAATTCAGGCTTTATATCCAACAAAAGTTACAGAATACCCCGACTAAACCTGTTAGTATTAAGAAGATACGATGTTATTCGCGCCGTAATCGCTTGCGCGATTCAGTTGATGGAGAAGCCCTAAAAATGACTCACATTATCACCAGCCTATGTTTGCGTGATGGCGCGTGTACCGAAGTTTGCCCAGTGGAGTGCATTGTCCCCGGTCAGCCAGAAGCCGAGTGGCCGTGGTACTTTATCGACCCCGATACGTGCATTGACTGTGGCGCGTGCGTGCCGGAATGCCCGTATGAGGCCATCTTCATTGAGGAAGAAGTCCCCGCCGAATATGTGATGGCCGCCGGTCAAGAGCGTATCCCGTTCGGTAGCGCACGGATGGCTCACGCTGACGGTGACGTGATTGACCTGACGGTGGATATCCAGCCCAACTATGACTTTTTTGAGAAGGGTCCCGGCTACGACGCAATTGCGTAAGCCGCTGTAAAAAACCTAATTCTCACTCAAAACACCCTCATCGCGAGGGTGTTTTTGGTGTAAATCGGGCGGTTGGCGAACCGCGCCTACACGCCCAGCATTGTTTTCACCGACTCCAGAATTTGGGGCAAACTGGGCATGTCCTGACCCAACCATAGCGTCGAGATGTGCAGCGTTAATCCCGGTAATAAGGGCGTCTGATAGCCTGCTTCTCCCACCGGTTGCAACTGATAGACATCCCCGCCGCTCATCCGATAAAACAGACAATCGCGGCGAAGCGGATCAATCACCCAATACTCGCGCACGCCGCCCTTCTCATACTCCATCAGCTTCTGACCGTAATCTCGAACCACGCTCTCCTCAGACACGATTTCGATGCAAATATCTGGGATGCCGTGCAGACTGTTCTTGACGAATTGCGCGGGGTTGTCGTTCAGCAGCACAAACACATCCGGCTCACGGCGGCGTTTGGGGAAGGCTGGCAAGCGTAGCGTGATGTCGTCACCATAGGCGCGTCCGATAGGGCGGAGGGCAAAATACGCCTTTAGCAAAGTGCTGAAATATTCCTCGATATAGAAATGCGGCAGGCTTTGCGGCGACACGGCAATCACAACCCCTTCATCATACTCACAACGCTGCCACTGATAGAGGGTTTCGTAATCTTCTAGCGAGACATCGACGGCCACAATCGTCCCCGGCTCGACGCCCTCGACATCGGGCGGACAATCGTCATCCGGCGGGGTCATAAATAGCGGTGGCTGGGATGTGTAATAATAGGCCATGACGCGGACTCCTAATCTCTATAGCTCGATTATAGTCTCACTTTGGGGTGTTCGGGCGGACTTTAGCCATGAGCGCAGATAGGCCGACGGCGGCCAGACCATAAACTCCCGGCAAGCCAATCAGGTAATAGCGCGCCCATTCCAGCGGCGTCAGCAGTAGCGCGGCGCACATCACGCCGACGGCGTACACGCCGAACACCCATGCGCTTGAATCGCGCCGCCGACTCAGCGCGACCACGCCTAAAACGGCAAAAATCGCCAAAATCAGGCCTCCCAGCGTCCCGAATGTCAAACCACCCCATGGAGAAGCTTGATAGGCGGTGATAGGGTCAGCAATCAAGCCCGCCCAAGACTCTACTTCATAAAACTGTGGCGCGCCGACAAAAGTTTGTCGCCAGAATCCCGCCAATTGTTCTCCGAAACCGTGATAGCCGCCAAAGAATTGAGTCTGCGCCGCCAATAGATTGGAGCGCAACCGCAAGACGGTCTGCGCTGCTGTGATAGGGCTTGCCCACCAGATTGGGTTAAACAAATAGAAAACGCCTAATGCGCCGATGCCCGCCAAGCATAATCCTAGCAGACCGCGCCCATCGCGCCGCCAGAGCGCCAAGACTGCGAGCGCGCCAAAGACCGGGACGATGATGAGCGCGCCGCTGTGCTTGCTGGACAGGGCGAGTCCGGCGGAGAGGGTGAGTGAGATGAGCCAGAAACCCCTCGCCCCTAATCTCTCTCCCGCAAAGGGCGAGGGGCTTTTTACAGCGACGCCCCACCGCAACGCAGACAGCACCGTCAGCAGTGAAAATAGCATCAGCGGCGCTTCCATCATGGCGCGCCGACCATTCAATAACACATTCGGGCTGAACGCCAACAGCGCCGGAAATATCAGCGCGGCAGGCCAGCCGCCGAGTTGCATCCCAATCCCAAAAGCTGCCGGGATACACAATGCCAGCAACGCCGCCATCGCCCAGCGATTCGTCATCAGCACATCGAGGGCGGGGAAATTGCCCTGTTGCTGGTTATAAGTGATGTCAGCGCCCCACTCCCACGGCTGATTGAGGCCGTCCGCCGTCCCGCCCGTCAGGTGATAGGCGAACCCGCCGAGATATTTCTGCACGCGCCCGTCCAATAGGCGGAGCGTGGTATCCATCGGATCGACATCCGGCGCGGTGCTGGTGAATTCAGCCACATCCCGCGCTACGAATTGGTCGAAATAATCGCGGGTGGTATAAATCAGCGTCGATTCATCCCCGTGAAAGGGGGTCAGCGGCACGCCCGCGAGGATGTAGAGCATCAAGGCCAGCATATAAATCAGCGCGAAAAACCCACGCCGGAAAACGACGCGCTTTGCATTTTTCTCATCAGTCATCAGTCATCGCTCATCGCTTAAATTAGGCGCGGCCTTGCTTTCGCTTTTGCGGCGGCGAGTCCTCACCCAATAGATCATCCAACGACATTGGCTGCGCCACCATGTCGTCCATCAGCGCAGACAGGTCGGCGGTCAGTTCGCCGTCGTTAGACATCACCTCGCGCAGCGTCTCGGTGCGACTGGCTGGGTTAAACCAGCCAAACGCATGTTCAGCCAGCAAGACATTATTGGCGTAAATTCGCAACGTCCAACCTTGTGAAAAATCAAAATGGTCGCCAATCGGAAGCCGTGTGTGCGGGATGATGGCGGTTTTTCCGGCGCGCAATTGCTGCTCTTCGTCGCGCCGATAAACCACTTCTCCTGCTGCATCAACCACCTCAAACGTCAGCGTGCCTTTGGCGGCGCGCACCGCCTTGAGTTCCGCGAACGGTTGGACATAATCGGCGGTATCCGGCACGGCGGACTCGCGGTGAACCACCGGCCTCGCTTCTGCGCCGTATACGATCAGGCCGATGTCGCTGAGGGTCAACCCAGCCTTGTCAGGGTTTAATCCGGCGCGCCGGACGGCCTCAGTCGCGTGCGGATAGCCCGCCGCCGGAGTCCCAGATGGATTGTTGGCGCGGGTCGGGCTTGTCGTGCGAGAAGGCGATGTAACACGCGACGGCGGCGCGGGTTGCCGTCCGCGCACATAACGGTCATCCTGATCGTTGGATCGGCGAGTACCCCGCTCGCGTTCCCGCTCACGCCGTTGCTGACGTTCGAGTTCATTCCGTTGCTGACGTTCGCGTTCGCTGAGTTGTTGGCGCTCCCACATCTCCTCTAGACGCCACAACGGACGCGCTTGCCTGACGCGGCGCGGACGTTGCGGGCGCTGTGAGGCAATGCCGCGCACAATTCGGTTGCCGACATTGAGCAAAATCATAGCTAAGATGAAGGCGGGGATGCCGCCACTGGTCGCAGCCGCGAACGCCAGCGCCAAAAGAAAGATTAAACCACCAGTCATCGTAGGTTAATCCCGATCCCCACGCCCCTGTCGGAGCAGGTCTTCAAACGAGGTAGGCCGGTCACGCCGATCACTCAGCCGACCCAGACGCTCATCATCCGTGGGCGCGGCATTGAAGCCCAACAGCCCAATCAGACGACCATCGACATAGACTTTGATATCCCATTGCCCCATCTGCGACGCGGGCAAGTCGCCCAATGGCAAGTGTTGGTCGGGATGGAGGGTGTTTTCGCCCAAGCGGAGATAAGCGTTTTCTTCATGGACGAAACGCGCTTCACCTGTCGGGTCGGTGAGTTCGTAGCGCAACCGAGCGCGGCGTTCGGCCATCGAAGCGCCGACCTGAATTTTGACATACGGGCGTGCGCCGTCGAATTGATTATTGATATTGCGCGTGCGCTCAAAGGTCAAGCCGTCCTCGTCACGGATGGACGCGATGAGGCCGATGTCCTCTAATGCCAAGCCGACCCAATCGCCGCCACCGCTGCTAGACGCCCGATTGAGCGCCTCACGCGCTTGAGGTGTGCCACGCGGTTTTTCGGCTCTGGGGACGCTACGACGGAGCGCGGTCAGCGCGTCAAAATCGAATAGCACCAGCCCAGCGATGATGGCGTATAGTCCGATAATCCCGATGCGTGCGCCCAGCGCAATTTCTGGCGCGAGGATGGCAATCGCGGCCAAAAGACTGACAATCGCAAACCAGATGCGGTCACGGCGGTGTAGACGAATCATAACCCTTTAGTCCTTCGAGATGTCCCATCAACCTGTGTGAGGTGAGGGGTGGAAAAAATCTTTGTGGGATGTCTGATAGAAAAGCCCCCTCGTGAAGGTGTGCCAGAAAAGCCCCCTCGCCCCTTGTGGGAGAGGGAGTTGGGGGTGAGGGGTTCTGTTTTTCTATCCCCAATTATACGCATTTACCCGCCGGTTGGGTTCACCAACTCTGCCGCACGGGTCAAAGCTGCCCATTCTTTGAGGGTTAGGGTCTCTGCGCGCCGAGTCAGTTCGACCTCAGACAGGCGTCCCAATTCGGCAATTTGCGCCGACTCCCAGCGTAATGTCGCGGCGATAGAATTTTTCAACTGCTTGCGCTTTTGGCTGAATCCGGCTTTGACCATCTTGAAAAACGCCTCACTTGACGGCACATCCACGATGGGCGTCGGGTAAGTGTCGATTCGTAGCAGGGCGCTGTCTACCTCTGGGCGCGGCCAAAACGCCGCCGCGTTGAGTTTGCCGGCAAAGGTCGGTTTGCCATAATATTGAACGCTGACGGCCAACAGGCTCATGTCATTGGGCTTAGCGCACACGCGCTCGGCGACTTCCAATTGAATGGTCATGACCAACCGGCGCGGGCGAATGGGTTGCTCCAATAGGTGGCGCAAAATCGCGCTGGTGATGTAATACGGCACATTGGCGACCACCACATAATCTTCCCCAGCCAACGCCACCGGGTCGAAGCTCAAAAAATCACCCCAGACCAACTCGACATGTGGCATCGCGCCAAATTGCGCGTCTAAGATGGGCTGCATTCGGGTGTCGATTTCCACGCACACCAACCGCTTGGCGACATTTGCTAAGACCCCGGTCAGTTGCCCCGTCCCCGGCCCAATTTCTAGGACGGTATCGGTGGGTTTCACATCGGCCACCGCGAGGATTTTATCCAGCGCGTTCGGGTCGTGTAGAAAATTCTGACCGAGGCTTTTCTTGGGGAGGACATCGTGCTGGTCGAGCAGGCTTTTGGGATTCATGAGGCAGGGGTCAGTTCGTCGTTTGAAGTGGGCAGTGAGCGCCTATTATGCCATAGAAAACTGCCGAACCCGCGATTGATGGTAAAATGACAGCATAGGTTATTTGAAAATCCCGTCTGACGGGCGCGCACAGGGATGCGCCCTCACGATGACGCGATTTTCACGGTGGGCGGGGTCATGTCCCCGCCCGCCGTGACAAGAAAATAATGGAGGTAAATCGAAATGTTCGAGACTTATTCACTCGCCCAAGACCTCAAAGAAGCTCAAGCGATGGTCGATTCGCTGGACTCCTATCTCAAGCAAGATCAATTGTATGGTAGCGTCGGCGGTGGGTTTTTCACGTCTGGCCGGATGCCCGCCCTGACTGTCGGCGCGTTGGTGATGCGTCTGCGCCGTCTGCACCTGTTTAGCGCCCAATTAGATGCCTCGCAACTTGCTCAATTGGGCAAAATTGACGCAACTCACGAGGCCGTCCGCCGAGAGTGGCAGCAGCACTACGAGCAAAAACTCAAGCGTGAGGCCAAGAGCCGCCTTGAGGCCATGCGGACGTTTTTTGAAGAGGCCAGAGACGCTGGGAACGCCGCCCGTATTTATGGGCCAGAGGTCTTGCGCCGCACCATCACCGAGGAATGTCTGACCGCGTTAGAATCACTCACCGTAGACACGGCAGACTTGCGGAAACTCGCCCGCGCCACCGATAGCCGCCTGCGCGCTTTTGTCACCGTCAACAAATTCTTCTGGGATGAGGCGCTCAAAGATGCTTATCCAACCCAGCCATTTTGGTGGTTGTACAGCGCTCCGCCCGTCGCCGAACGCGGCTAGAGGTCTACCAGCGATACGGCGGAATCTCGCAGTCACCTTCGTCATCACCGTCGCCTAAAAAGACTGGGCGGCGCGGCGCGGGCGGGCTATTTTCATCCGCAAATAAGCTCAATTGCATCCCAGCGTCCTCCGCCCCATACGCCGCCAAGACGCGCTGAATCAGGCGGGTATCGCCGCCTTGTGCGCGCTTGTGACGGGCGAATCGCGCCGGGTGACGGTCTCCTTTTTCGCGGTTACACGCGATACAGGCCGCCGCCAGATTATCGGGCGTGTTCGCGCCGCCCCGCTTCAAACTCAGGATATGGTCAACCTCAAAGTCGGTGTCCATCAGCGGGCGGTCACACCAGCCACAGCGCCCGCCGCAGTCCAAAATCACCCCGCGCAGACTATCCAGCGTCACGAGTCCGTCAGCGCCCACGGCGCGGGCGCGGCTGTTGAACGAGGCGGCATATTTTTTCAGCGTGTCGGGGTCGAGTTGGTCACGGTAGCGCATCGGCGTTTAATCCCTGACCCGGCGCAGAAAATCAACGCTCTGTAAACGGCGCTCCAAGAGGTGAATGATATAGCCTTGCAGCAGTCGTTCAAGTTCGCGGTGCAGCGACTCGGGGACGTTCAATTGTTGAATTTCGTCATAGTGTGACCGCTGCAAAAATCGCAATACCTTGAGCGCCTTCAGCGAGAGCGATACCAACGCCGTGCTGTGATGGACGTTCTCCGGGCTGACGACCCCGCCGTCGGCATAGCTAAAGTATTGATCACGCGGGGCGAGCGGCTCACGGGTGACGACGCATTCGTTGAGTTCGGGCATGAAACCCGACAAATCGAGCAAGCGCAGTTCGTAATAACGCACGACGAGGCGCGGGTCGGGGTGGCTGCACAGCCGGTCATAAGTGGCATCTAACAGGGCGAACAGCGCCGAGGGCTGGTGGTCGTCTTCGCCCGTGAAGCGGATGAGCAGTTCGCTGATATACGAGGCATACGCACCCCGCTGGAGGTCATCGCGCAACATCAGGTACGGCGCACGCATGACGGTCTGGGCGGCGATGTCGAGGTCGCGCCCGACGTTAATCAACATTTCGACGCGGGTATATAACTCGACTTGGCCGGTGCGGGTGCTGTTGGGCTTGCGTGCGCCTTTGGCGATGACCTCACGCCGCCCGTGATGAGGCGTTAACACGGTTAAAATACGGTCAGATTCGCCAAAATCGCGCCGCCGCAAAATCAACACATCGGTATGAAAAGAACGCTCAGGACGCGACATCGGGACGCTTGGGGAAATACAAACAGATGTGCCAATTATACCATAAACCAGCCCGCGTGTTTGGCGGGCGCACACACGGGGGGCTGCATTTCAGATTGTTGCATATGACGGGCGGGGGACATCGGCGGGCGGGGACACGGCCCCGCCCCTACCAAAACCGCGTGGCTTGTAGGGGCGCACCCGTGTGTGCGCCCGCCAAACACGACATTTTGCACTAACTTGAAATCGCACCAAAATTTAGTTTTGCGGGTAATATGTTATTGAGGTATTGGTTCATAATATTTCCATTAGATGTTTTAGGAGAAAACGATGCAGCGAACCACACGCCCTCAGCTTTTACTGCGTTTTTCGATCAAGCGCAGCAGCCTAGTCCTTCTGAGTCTGCTCATTTTAGTCTTGACCAGCATCAGTTATGCCGCCCCAACCGTCGGGCCGGTCACGCCCGCCAATTCGGTCATTGGCGGCACTGCCGATGACTATATTGGGAGCAATGGTACGCGGGTTTTGCCCAACGGCAATCTCGTGATTGTCAGTACATATTGGAACGGCGGGCGCGGCGCTGTGACCTGCCTGACGCCCGCCGAATTTCAAGCCGGTGGGCTGGTCGTCAGCGCCGCCAATTCGTTGACCGGTAGCGTGACCACCGATGCGGTGGGTAATGGCAGGGTCACCGTCTTGAGCAATGGCAATTATGTCGTGACATCTCCATACTGGGACAATGGCGCGACGGTAAATGTTGGCGCGGTCACATGGGTGAACGGGACGACCTGTATCCCGTTTGGCGCGAGCAGCAAAGGCGCGGTCGTGAGCGCCAGCAACTCGTTGGTCGGCTCGACAGCCTTTGACGCTGTGGGAGTTAGTGGTGTGACCGCCTTGACCAACGGCAATTATGTCGTGGGGTCAGAGTCTTGGAATAATGGCGCGACGTTTAATGTCGGCGCGGTGACATGGGGGAATGGGGCGACCGGCAGCATGGGGGTCGTGAGTGCCAGCAACTCGTTGGTCGGCTCGACAGCCTTTGACGAAGTGGGAAGTTTTGGTGTGACCGCCTTGACCAACGGCAATTATGTCGTGCGGTCAGCGGTGTGGGATAACAGCACGACGATTAATGTCGGCGCAGTGACATGGGGGAATGGCCTCGGTGGGACGGTCGGCGCGGTCAGCGCGAGCAACTCGTTGGTCGGCTCGACATGGAATGACTGGGTGGGAATTAGTGATGTGACCGCCTTGACTAATGGTAATTATGTCGTGCGGTCACCGTATTGGGATGGCGCCGCTGCGGATGTCGGCGCGGCCACATGGGGGAATGGCCTCGGCGGGACGGTCGGCGCGGTCAGCGCGGGTAACTCGTTGGTCGGCTCGACAGCGAATGACCAAGTGGGTGATCGTGTGACCGCCTTGACCAACGGCCATTATCTCGTCGCGTCACCGTATTGGAATAATGGCGCAGTTGTGGACGCTGGCGCAGTGACATGGGGGA
>Ga0105046_10003767_pt1 | contig 24095 bp, 14 predicted proteins | sample MAT03_FD_78385 | JGI IMG/M metagenome (GOLD analysis project Ga0105046, IMG submission 78385) | Freshwater microbial communities from Lake Fryxell liftoff mats and glacier meltwater in Antarctica - MAT-03 (megahit assembly) | ecosystem: Environmental > Aquatic > Freshwater > Ice > Liftoff...
CAAATCATGCATTGCGAAGTTGGAATTGCACGGCTGAACGCGTGTTTGATGGGGTGACCCGGTTCGCCTTTCGGAATGGTCGGATCTACCGTGGCGGTTTGTCCCCAATGTCCAAATTGCGCATAGCCGGCCGAATGGCGGGGATCGCGGTCGTTCGCGTAAATTACATGGCACGCCGTACAGCCCGACTGACGCCAATCGCCGGGCTGGTCGTTGGTACCGGAAAACCACATATTCGGGTCATTCAAGCGCGTCTTGTGGATATTCAACACTGGTACCGCAATGCGTTGCCCGGTGGCGGGGCCGCGATTGGACTGTTTGATATCCGGCCGACCGGGTTCTTCCAGACGTTGAATCTGGCCTAGAGCATTGGGTAGGCCGGTTTCTGGAAACAAATTGGAAATGTTGCGGCCGCCGCGCTCAAAAACGCGGAACACATCGGCTGGTGGGATCGTTTCCCAAGACGGCAGCGCTTGAAACTTCTCAATAATGCCCCGGGACTTGTGCTGCGCAGTGACCTCAAGCGGATTGGTCAGACCCGCGGCTTTGCCCTCGCGTGTGTAGGATTCGCCCAGAATATAGCGCTTGTACGGAAGGATGCCGTTGTTATAAGCAGCCCCGCCCCAAAACATCACTGAGGTGGCCATCAACGAGCGCTTTGCCGCCTCAATAATCTGCGCGTGGCAGGCGCCGCAAGCTTCGTCAGCGGCACGTAAATCCCCCGGATTGACGAAGCGTGTAAATTCTGGCGCTTCGCGATTGAGCAATGTGTAAGAGCGCTCTGGGTTTCTGGAGGCTGGAAAATTCCAGGATTTCGGATAGCGCGGCAACACGTGCGCCTGGTCCATCGCGTTTCGATAGTCGGTCGGGAAATTGCGCTTTGCGGTGAGGGTTTTACTGCCGTCCTTGGAGATGAAATGGCTGACTGCTTCTGCCTTCCAGGTAGATGTTCCCGCATAGCGCACATCCGGATCGCCGCCGTGACAGTCCGTGCAGCCGAGTACGACCGACTGCGAGGCGTGCATTGTCGGTTGATCTGTTTGGGTGTGGCAGGTGACGCAACCGTCGGTTTTGCTGTCTGCTTGTGCTTGCGATTGGCTTGCAGGTGCAGGTGGATGGGTCACATATTGGATATTGCGCGGCGCCTCACCTTCAGCGGCGATTGCCAGCAATGGGGTGAGGGTGCAAACGAGTATCGCGCTTAAACGGGTAATAAAGGGCAGGGGCATGACAGGTGCGCGCCTTCAATAAGTCAAAATAAGATTGCCGAGAACGGTATATTGCCAGTCGCCCGAGCCATATAAATTCGCATAGCCTTTGCCTGGATGTAAGCCAGCAGCAGACAAGCGCAAAACAATGTTCTGCGTCATAAAGGGTCGCCAAATCCAGCTGACCGATAAGTCTTGGCCAATTTCGCGATCAATGGGGCTTTGATTTCTGGCCGCCTCCACGATTGCGGTATCGTCAAACCAGATTTGGTTGAGATTTAACGATACCCGTGATTCAGGCGTCAGATCAAAATCGGCACCAACACCAATCAATCGAGTGCCGGGATTGTCGAAATTGCTTTGGCCTTCTTCTTTGCTCGGGCGCAGCGAATTTAAAATGCCGTTGCGGCCGGATAGTGCGACACCGCCGCCACCGACGAGTGGCACGTTTTGTCGAATGTAGTAACTAGTATCGGCACCAGCGAAAATTGGGTTTTCAAAAATCGCGTCATATCCCGTTGAGCGATCATCGTAAGGATCGCTATCTCCTGACGCCCACAATGCCGATAAGCGCACTCGAATCCAGTCAAAGTCGCGCGAGAGTTCGGCCGCGAGAAATCCGGCGCGGATATCGGTTTTATCATTGACGAAAACGCCCGGCGTTTGCTCGCCGATCGCCAAATAGCCGCTGGTGGTAAGGTTGTAGGTGCCAAAATGGCCATCGCCGTTGAGGCCAAAATACACCACGTCGTATTCGCGTGGGCGCTCAATGCCGATCGAGCCTGGGCGTTCTAGAAAACCATTGGTATTGAAATAATTCCGATCGTCTTCGCGGTTGCGGTTATAAATGATGGTTGCTTGCGAGGTGAAGCCTAGGGTTGGCAAGTCTTGATGGTAAATATTGGCGATAAAGATGTCGTCGTCGCGAATTTTACGCGTGACCGAATTTAAGCCCGAATTGGTATCTTTTTCGAGACGCCGAAACCACGCTAAGTTGTACTGCAATAGGTTGTTATTGCGATTGCCGAATAGGCGCACGCCGAGCTGGCTGTCTTGAAATAGAAATCCGCGAAAATCTGATGAAAATGGCTGGATGCCTATACGTATGGAGTCGAAATCGTAGCGATCTGAAACGTTGCGCAAATGGCGGTCAACGAATAGCTCTTGCACCCCAACAAAGCCATCGTCACGCACATTGCCCTTGCGCGGATCAACTTGCAATAAGCGATCTTCACGTGCATCCACCCGGTTGTATTGCAGGCCAAGCGTTAAACGATATTCCCAGTCGGGTGGCTTAAAGGTGGTGTTGCCTTTGTAGTAAACAAACCCGGCAAGAAAGGTTTGCGCAAATATGGTGATATCGCCGGTGCCGAAAATATCGATGTCGCCGGGGGCGGCTGACGTGACTGGCGATACCGGAACCGGAATAGAGCGCGGTTCGATGATCGTGTCGGACACGCCGACGATTGATAAAAACCAGTCACCGTCGCGGATGGGCTTGTCAGCTTTATAGATATTTTGGTTGTAAGGGTCGTACCACGGATAATTTTGCCCAAGCGCTTCCATGATTCGCCAGCGATCCGGGACCGGCAAAATTTCACCGACTTGATCAACTACCGCTGGAGCGATGCGGTTTGGATCACTTGGGCGCACAGTTTTGCGCAGTACGGGGTGACCGGGGCGACGGCGCGGGACGGCGCTTTCATCGGGATCAAAAGTTGGCCCGTACCAAGCTGGGAGCACCAAGCTTTGCAGCAGCGTACTAGCGCCCGCCGGGGCGCAAAGGGCAACGCTCAAGGTGGCGCTGAGTACGGCAAGTGGAAGTGTTTTCATGCCTACTTTCCTGCGCAGACGTTTTGTTCGTTGGAACCCAGAAAAGGCGCCTGCGGGCATTGCACATAGCGCAATCGACCCACGCCTGGGACGTTAATTTGATCGGCACGCACAGCGATTGGAGCATGGCCAATGACTCCGCCTAACGCTAATCCAGCGTTGTGCAAGCCTAGAAAACTGATCATGTCATCTTGGTCAATCCCGTCGCCGGAAACGCCCACTGCGCCGACGAGCTGCGTGCCTCGATAAATAGCCACCGAGCCGGGGAAAATTTGAATGCCGTTGGCGATACGGTTGACGGTGGTGCAGTTTTGCGGGACGTCGGTGGGCACCGCACCCGCCACAAACAGTACGTGGCCAGCGAGTCGATTAAGGACCAAGTCGAGCTGCACGCCAACTGTAAACGGGCTCCATTGCGCGAACGGCTTAGAGAGCGGACCGGGCGGGGCACCGATGATGCCGTCGGGTAGGAAAGGGCGTGCGAGATTGCCGATTGCGCGGTTGGAATAGGCAAACGCCCCGTCGCCCAGCGCGGTCGGGCTGCCCAAGGTAGCGCGGGTTTGGGTCACGTATGAACTGAGAGCGATGCTTTGCAGCACGCTCGACGTATCAGCGCTTGGGTAGCTCGCGTTTGGCGCAGCGCTGAGTTCAGCCGCTGCGCGGGAGTTGGAAAAAAATCCGGCTGTGCGCGCCTTTTGCAGACTGACGTCGGTTCCAAAAATGGGCGCGTCGCGCGTGCGCGCAATCGCCAGTATGGCGCCATTGCTATCGACTACCGAGATCGTTACGCGCGCTTGCGAATCGAGGGGTTGGCGAATTTGTGCGCGCGCGCGGTTGGCAATTGCGAGCGCTTGGCGCACGACTTCACGCGACTCGTTTGCAGTGAGCGCGCCTGCGCCGTCTGTTCCTGCGCGCGGCCGATAGCGCTCGACGTTGGCCGCATCCACCAGCACAAAGGCATCCAGGCCGGGGTAGTCGAGCGTATCGGGGCGAATGCCGGATTGCGCCTGACCGAAGCTTGAACCTTCGCGAATCGTGGCCGTGGAATAGCCGGTGACCGCGACGGCTGCGCCTAAGGCCGGCGATACTGCGCTGAAGCGCGCGGCGCTGGGTTGCGATTGCAGGTCGCTAAAGCCGACATCGGAATAGCGAAAAGTTTTGCCGTCAGCAGTGATGCGGTCGCCTCGGCGATCGTTGGGCGCGCCAAAATTAAAGGTGCCGGCTATCGCGATCAACTCATCAACATTGGCGTCGGTGTCTTGGATGTTCAAATCCAAACCGTAAGTATCGTCAGCGGCGATGCCAATACCGCCAACCGGCACGCCGTCTTTATAAAGTGGAAATCCGCCGGGATCCGCAGATAGGCCCAAAGGTGAACGCTTGGGCCCGGAATCGATTGCTCCGCTGAAACGATTGCTTAAATCCGAGCACGGTAGCTGTGAGAACTGCACGCCAAACAGCGGGCCGGCCGGCTGATTGCCTTCGCCCACATTGAAGTGCTCCTGGACAATTTGGCTCGCGGTTCGCGTCGAAAAGGCGTTGCCTTCTGAGGACAGATACGCACCAGTGACGGCCTTGGCGATAGCGGCTGCTGCGGCCGGAATGACGCGCAAGCCTTCAAGTCCGCCAACCACACCGCGCCCGCCGCTAATGGTGACGGCGTCACGCGAATTGCGCATTTTAAAAACGGTGAGGACGTTGCCGACCCGATCAACCACAGCGATCGTCGCCGGAACGCCGCGTGCTTGCGCTTCAAGTGCCGCTTGCGCGACGATTTGTTCGACGTCAGCGACCAGCAGCCTGGAACTTGCAGTGGCACAGCTGCCGGTGCAAGTCGCCTGCGTCGACGCTGGCGCCGTGCCGAGGGTCGGTTGTGAAGAGCCGCCGCCACAGCCGGAAAATAAAGACGCTGCCAGAGATATGGCTAGCAACGATTGACCAGACCGCATGCATCGCTCCTCACAGATATTTGGCTGGAGCATTCAGCTCGCGACCGGTTTAATTTCACGCCTACTTTACACTTTGCGAACGGAAATTTGAAGCTGGAGCCAGCGCTAGTTTGGTCAAGATTTCTACGCCCGACAGTGCCTATTTAGGCTTGCCTAAAAGTGTGTCGAATGAAGATTTCAGCGTTTGGCCGCCAGCGAGTGCGCTCATCTTTGCTTGGCCATCCAGATGAAAACCGTGGCAAGAGGTGCACGCGGTCGCCACTTGGGTTTTGGACTCCTCCCCAGCATGGCACTCACGGCAGTTCTCAATCGGCGGCATCAGCACGTCATTTGACGTCTTGGATGTGGCGGCCTGATGGCATTCAGCGCACGCCATGGTTTCGTGCTTGCGATGCGTGAACTGCGATTTGGGGAACCAAACGCCCGCGACGCGGACCGGCGCGATCGCCCAGTTTGGCTCGCCAGTAGTGTCGTCGACCGTGCGCGAAACGGTGTGACAGGTGACGCAGGCGCGGCCTTCGAAGAGGCTCGTTGCTACTTGCGCAGAGCGCGATCGCGCCCAGCTCAACGCTTCGGTGCGTTGCGCGCTGCTCAATGCCGGATCCACTCCCGGGCGGCGGCGCGAGCGCACCACGGCGGGTGCTGTGGTGTCCATCCAGCCGCCTTCTAGCGCACGTTTGGAATAAAAGCCTTCCAACATAAAGATCACTTCTGCGACCTTTCCATGCGGCACTTGGCGCGTCGGGATTTTAGTGTCGAAGTTAAGCTGATGGCATTCTTGGCACATCGGCTCAAAATCAACCGGCAGCATCTTCGCGCCGCCCGGCTCTAGCGCGTGACAGGAACTACACTGAAGCTGCTTGCGTCCGCTTGGCGAGTTCAAGTCTGCGACGAGGTGTTTGTCGTGCGGAAATTTAAGCCCTGAATTCTCGCTTAAGCCTTTGCGATCGATGGGCACGCGCTGCGGTGCAAATTGCCCCTTGGCCGACCATGCGGCCAGTGACACCTGGAACTGCGGATGACCAGCGCCGAAATCGGTCACGGTGGCCAAGCGCGAGCGCCCTTGCGTGCGGGTTGGCAAGTTCATATGACAATCCGTGCACAGCCGCTGCTCAGCGCGGATGAGCGCCTCGGGCCCGTTGTGGTCTTTGTGGCAATCAGCGCACGATTGGTCCTGCAAAATCGGCATGTCGAACTTAACCGGATCGGCATGTGCGGTGGTTTCTGCGTGACAGCTGACGCACTCCTGGTTGCGCGTCGACACGAATGCCTGCGCATGACAGCTGCGACATTCTTGCCCGAAAAACTGGTGCGGCGCGGCCATTGCCCCGCTGGTCCAGGACGTTAGGCCGGCTAAGTGCAGCTTGCGTGTCACGGTCTCAATGCCAGGCAGGAAATGGCTGGTGGCGGGGATCAGCAGACACAGCAATAGCGTGGCGAAAAAGGCAATCCACGCTGGGCGACGTTTTGAGAGCTTGGTAGAGGCAAGGCTGGTTGCTTGCGCGCGCGAGAGGATTTTTTCTTGCGATGTGGGGCCTTCAATGGCGCTCAACTCGACCGCGGCATCCACCCCACGAGGCGGCTCAACGATGCTGATCAGGGTTTGCGCGACTTCGATCTTCGCACCAATGGCAAGCGTCGCCTGCTGCTCAATCATCCCGTTGATGCGCACGCCACCTGGGCTCAGCGATTCGAGCTGGTACTTGCCATTCGCGAGGCGGCTTAAGGTGGCGTGATTCAGTGCCACTTTCAAATCGCTTAGGAAAATGGCTTGATCAGCACCGCGGCCGATGGTGAGGACTTCACCAAAATGGGTGTCGTCCTCAATGGATACGGCACCTTTGCGACGCCGCGAGACTTTGCGTATTAACCAGCGCACATGCTCACCAATAGAAGAAAACAGCTACCACGTGCGCGATCAGCGCCGCCAGCAGCGCGAAGGTGACTGGCACGTGGATGTAGAGCCACACGTCCATCATCGCCTTGAGTTGGATATCGCGACTCACCGAGCCGGTCAGAGATTTTTTCCGACTTAACACGTCTACCAGCTTGCGCAGCGCGTCCTGTTCTTTGCTGCCAATTTGGCTGGCGAGCGCGTCGACCATCACGAACATGGTGGGCAGGTTTTGCGTGTCAATAGTGCTGTCTTTGCGCTCCATGCTTTCCAGCGTTTTGCGCACGTCGAGAAATGCACCGGCCGAGGCGTCTTTGGGAAACAGTTGCCGCCAAAAACTGCCGCCGATTTGGGTGCGCTCAATGGAGGCGGTAACGCGCCCATGCACTTTGGTTCCCGCTTGATCGGCAAGTTGCAGCGATTGCTGATTGAGCTCCGCAATTTCAGCAAGCATCGCCTCGCGCGTGGCGTTTTGCCGGTTCTGGGTGATGGCTTCCGGAAAACGCAGATACGCCCACACGCCAAAAAAACCAGAAAAAATAACCATCAGCATCAGCACCAACGCCACGCTGTGGATATTCCAGCCCATTTGAAAACCGGTGTGCAACAGGGTGATCACAATCAACGAGGTGCCGAGATAGACGTGCGCGGAAAGCCACCCTTTGAGCGTGCCGAAGCTTGACGAGTAGCGGCGTTTACGGATGCCGAACCAGGTCAGCCAGAGAATGATCACCACGCCCAACGTGCCGAGCGTATAGCCCAACCAGGTCCCGCCGTTGGGCCGCGGGATGGGGTCATGCCAAATGTAGGCGATGATGCTGATCACACTGATAGCTAACGCTACCCACAGGTAGCGAAAGCGCGAGTGATTGAGAAAGGTGCCGTGCATAGTGCGAACCTAGCGCGACTGCGCGTAGGTTTTAAGTTCCTCCGGGCTGATTCGGATGGCAGCACCCGTGGGGCAGGAACGCACGCACGCTGGACCGCCTTTGAGATCTTTGCACATATCGCATTTGACGGCTTTCTTCTCGCCTGTGTGTGCCTTGTGATGATCGGATTTATCTTCACCAGGCCCTGGGCCTGAACCAAACATCAGCCACTGCAAAAGACCTGGTTTTTTCTCAGGCTTGTACGACATGTGAATCACGCCGTACGGACAGTTGACCTCGCAGTTGCCGCAGCCGATGCAGTTGTCAGCGATATAAACCTCGCCATTCGGCGCGCGGTGGATGGCATCCGGCGGGCATTCCTTCATGCAGTGCGGGTGCTCGCAGTGGCGGCACGAGGTGGGCACATGCACGGTAGCAAACGTCGGGCCTGCTTCGCGATCAAGACGCGAAGTGCCGCCGTGGGTTTCCGCGCAAGCTTTTTCGCAGTTATCGCAGCGCACGCACAGGGCTTCGTCGATCAACAAAATATCGGTTGCTTCGCCGACGCCTTGTTCAACTAAAAAAGTGATCAGGTCGCCGCCGCCTGGATCGACCGCCATGCGCAGATTTGCCGCAGCGCGTGCGCGAACTTCCGATTGCAGCTTGAGCTTTAAGCTTGAATCGCTATCGATTAATTGCCGAAACGCAGCCGCGTCCAGTCGGATGGTTTCAGTGCCGATTGCGGCTTTGGCAGTCGCGGAACGCTTGGATTCGCCCAGCATCGCCATTTCACCGACATAGTTTCCCGCAGGAACATACGACAGCACCACATCGCGACCACCAATCGAGCGCTCGATGGTTAGCGAGCCCACGCGCACCAAATGCAAGCAATCACCCAGATCGCCCTCTTTGAACACAATCTCGCCCGCGCGAAAGCTGCACAACCTGGCACCAGCGGCCACGGCGCTGAGAGATTCAGCCGGCATGTCAGGTGCGAAACGCGATTGGATCGCACGGATGATGAACACCTCATCAATCGCTCTGCGCACTGATTCAACCGAGTTGATTAGCCGGTTCATTTGTCGACGCGGTGTCTCAATCAAGATGCAATTGGTGCCCGCGACCACGGTGGCTGAGCGTCGGCGGCCTGAGATCAGGCTCATCTCGCCAAAAAATTCGCCGCGTCGCAGCGAGATCAACTTGGCATCTTTGCCTTCGCCTGCTTTGATCTGAACATCGCCCTGGACGATTGAATAGAACGAGTTCGTGTAATCGTTGCGCGCAAAAATAATGTCGCCAGATTTGGGCACGCGAATATCCGAATCCAGCATGAATTCACGCAGCTGCAACGGCGTGATGCCAGCCAGCAGCTTCACGTTGCGTTGGATCGCACCAAGCGCTGCGTCGACGGACGAAAATCCGGGAATGATTGCAAATTTCTGCTTGAGCAAGGGCTCGTCGGCCGGCTCCACGTTGCGCCCGAGGATGTACTCAACCACCTCGTAGCCCTGGTTCATTGCCTGTTTGATCAGCGGATAGCCGCCCAAAGCCCCGATGATGTACAGCCCCGGCACATTGGATTCATAGCGCGGCGAGATCGCAGGCACCGAGGCCGGATCGTCATTGGGAAACTTGACGCCGCAGGCTTCAACAAATTTGCGCGGCGGGTTGGCGCCGAGTCGGGCGATGATTCGATCGCAGGCGATTTGCGCCAAGCCTTTGGAGGTGGTCAGCGTCAGCTTCAACGGCTTGCGACCGCCGCTGATCGCCTCGACAGTTTTAGGTGCGGCGCCGAAGTAGCACTCAATGGTTGCGTCTTCGATAGCTTTGGTGATCGCGCGCAGATTGCCGTCTTTGGCACGCGCAAATTCATCGCGACGGTTTACCACGATGACGGTATTTTGTTTGGCCAGCGCCACGGCATTTTCAATCGCCGCGTCGCCCGCGCCGACGATCACGATGGTTTCGCCCTCGTACTCGTCAGGGTCGTCGAGCTGGTATTGGATGCCGGGCAGCTCCTCGCCCGCGACGCCCATTTTGCGTAAGTTCCCCTGCAAGCCGATGCCGAGCACGACGTTATCGGTCTCAATGGTTTCGCGATTGGCCAGCGTGATCTTGAAGCCGTCAGCCACCTTAGCGATAGCGGTGACTTCGGCGTGATATCTGACGTTTGTTTTAACCCGACCGATACCTTCGTCCCATTTGCCGAGGATCGCCTCGCGGCTGCCCGCTTTGAACTCAAGCGGCGAGCGCAGCGGCAAGATTTCAGGCTCCGCCATCACATGCTTACCTTTTTGGTAGCGGTGGATGGTGTTAGACAGATGGTCGGTTGCTTCGAGCAACACGTGTGCCACGCCCAGTTCAGCGGCGTGCGCTGCTGCGCTCATGCCGGCTGGCCCGGAGCCCACGACCGCAATTTTGAACCGTTCTGCCACGTGGCTGATGAACCCCTTGCTGATGGGACGCGCTGAATTGTCTGGAAAGAGTAGCAGAGGCTTTCGCTGAAAGTGTTCGTATCGTGATGGCTATTTTGGCGCGAAGGTTGGCGCTATCCGCTATCCGCTGGCGCGGCTATCATGGCGAACCCGTTTGTCGAAGTTTATGTTCTTTAATGACCAGTGCAGCACAACGATTTTTGAGTAATCCCGGTCCCGCGCGCCGCGCCCCTGGCAAGGACGCGGTTCCGACCGTCCCCAGTGGCCTGAAGATGTGGCTCGAAGCGCTGCCGATGGCCAATCCGGGGGTGGCGGCGCGGATGCTGTTCAACGCGGTCAAGGAACTCAACGGTTATCACATCGAGCCGTCGGTCCGCTTGAAGCTGCTGGAAATGCTGCGCGCCCCGGTGCGCTTGGTGACCGTCACGCTGGATAAGCAAGTGCTCAACATGCCGTTTCCGTTGCCCGCGCAGAAACGCCAGTTCGGTGAGGTCAGTCGCGATTTTCAAGTCGAGATGGCGAACGGCTATCGGTTGGCGCTGCTGGATGTCATGAGCGGCCGCGATTCGATCCCTTTTTTGAAGGGTGCAATGGTCTTGGGCGCGCTTTGCAAGTCCATTGTGTATCTGCGCGAGGCCTTGCTCAAATCCTATTTGTGCTATTCCGCCGTGCCGCCATTGGTGTGGTTGGATCTGCACAAGCTGGCGCGGTTCGCCGATCAGCTTAATTTGCTCGATAAAACCGTCGAGGACGATTTCGCGCTGGGTCGCAGTAAAGCCACGATTGCTGAGTTTTATTTGGCCCCAGTACTGCTTTCGCTGGCCAATCCCTATCGCTTAAGCCAGCGCGAGTTGAACGACTTAAGTCTCGCGCTTGAGCTGTGGTCAAAGCACGCGGTCTTGAAAACCCAGCGTCAAGGCGAGGAGGGATTTCCAATCCAGATGGATGCTGATTTAGAGCCGGGACGCACGGTGCGCGACGGCGATGTTGGCATCGTGTGGGCGGTAGAAACCGAAGCGCTGGCGCGCGCGCTGATTGATTCCGTTGTCGATGGGCGCGCCAGTTTGCGTTCCAAGCGCGCTGAGCCGCTAGTGCTCGATGGTGACTTTGTGCAAGGCGTGGCGGGCAGCTACGGCGTGTCTGCCGAGCGCGGCTTCGAGCGCCTCCCCGCGCGCCATCAGCTGCAAACGGTGATTGGCTTAGACGCCTTGCACTACATGGTCGCCAATCGCATGGATTTTCAAACCTTTACACGGATGACCAGCGAAGGCCCTAAGGAAATCGATGCGCGCCAAACCGCGAGCAACTGGACCGGCCTGAATGCCGATCAGTTCCGTCCGACTGTTATTCAGGCGCGTGTGCTCGACCAAAGCTTGGGCGGCTATCGGGTGATGTGGGAAAACGCCGATAGCGTGCGCGCCAAGGTGGGCGAGGTGGTGGGCTTGTCCACCGGTTCAGATGATGACGAGGACCAGCAGTGGATGACCGGCGTGTTGCGCTGGTTGCGTGTGCATGCCGACGCGCAGATTGAAGTGGGCATTGAGCTGATTTCACGGCGCGTGACAGCGGTTGGCCTGCGCGCGGCGAGCGGCAAGCTGGCGGTCGCACAGCGCGGCCTGGTGATGGTTCCTCTGAAGGCTAATCAGGGCGAGCGATCGTTGATTTTGCCCGGCCACATCACAGGCTGCGAAATGGAGCTGAAAGTCTCCGAGCTCGACGACCCCAGCTCGTTTGATCCGGGATCGCGTCTTGAGCGCGTGCGTTTGCTCGAACTGATCGAAGCCACCGGCTTGTATAGCCAATTTACCTTTGGCCCCAGCACCGATTCCAGCGAGAACACGCCACTCCCTGAAACCAGCAGCGAACCTGCCTGGAACATTCTGTAGCCATGCTTGCTCGTCGCTCAAGCGTGGCGGTGCGCGTTGGCGAGGTGATCGTCGGCGGCGGAGCGCCGGTGGTCGTGCAATCGATGACCAATACCGACACCGCCGACATCAAAGGCACCACGCAACAGATCGCTGAGCTTAAGCGCGCAGGCTCGGAAGTTGTGCGGATCACGGTCAACACGTCGCAAGCTGCGGCCGCCGTGCCGCATATCCGCGATCGGCTGGCAATGATGGGCATCAGCGTCCCAATCGTTGGTGATTTTCACTACAACGGCCATCAGCTGTTGGCCCAAGAGCCCGCTTGTGCGGAGGCTTTGGCTAAATACCGCATCAATCCCGGTAATGTCGGTTTTGGCCGCAAGAAAGACGCGCAGTTTTCGGCGATTATTGAGGCGGCACTTAAGTACAACAAGCCCGTGCGCATCGGTGTAAATTGGGGCTCGCTTGATCAAAGCCTGCTAACTGCGTTGATGGATGAAAATGCAGCACGGGCGCAGCCACTTACCGCCAATGCTGTCATGCGTGAAGCGCTGGTGCGTTCGGCACTGGATTCCAGCGCCCTGGCTGAATCACTAGGCTTGCCGCGCAATCGCATTATCCTGTCGTGCAAAGTTTCAGGCGTGCAAGATTTGATCGCGGTGTATCGAGATTTGGCTAGCCGCTGCGATTACGCGCTGCATTTGGGCCTCACCGAAGCAGGCATGGGTTCTAAAGGCATTGTCGCCTCGACCGCTGCGTTGAGTGTGCTGCTGCAAGAAGGCATCGGCGACACGATTCGGATCTCGTTAACACCCGAGCCAGGCGCCTCGCGCACGCTCGAAGTGATCGTCGCGCAAGAGCTTTTGCAAACCATGGGCCTGCGCGCCTTCACGCCGTTGGTCACCGCGTGCCCGGGCTGCGGACGCACGACATCTGAATTTTTCCAAGTGCTCGCGCAGCGCGTGCAAACGCATGTGCGTGAGCAAATGCCCGTTTGGCGGATCAAACATCCGGGTGCCGAGGAGCTAACGCTGGCGGTGATGGGCTGCATCGTCAATGGTCCAGGCGAAAGCAAACACGCCAACATTGGTATCAGTTTGCCGGGAACGGATGAATCGCCCAGCGCGCCGGTGTTTATCGATGGCGAAAAGCGCCACACGCTTCGGGGCGAGCACATTGCGGACGAGTTTATTGCCCTCATCGATAGCTACGTGGCCGCGCGCTTTGTGGCGCCTTAGCCTGCTGTTCTTGGCGCTGCTGCTGGGCGGCAACGCGCACGCATTTGGCAGCTTCGGACACCAGTTAATTGCGGATTTGGCGCATGCACGCCTGACGCCTGAAGCCGCTGGGCGGGTTGACGGCTTGCTCGCGTTAGAGGGAATTACCCATCTGCGCGATATCAGCACTTGGGCCGATGTGGTGCGCGACGATCCGCGCTTCAAGCGCACAGCTCCGCTGCACTACGTCAACTTTCCACGCAAGCAATGCACGTTTGTGATGCCACGCGACTGCGCGAACGGGGTGTGCGTGATTGGCGGCATCGCGGCGTTTTCGCGAGTCCTCAAAGATCCACGATCGAGCGAATTTGAGCGGCTCATAGCGCTGAAATGGCTGGTCCACCTAGTCGGCGATCTGCATCAGCCGATGCACGTCGGCTATGCGGATGATCGCGGCGGCAACCAGTTTCAAATCCGCTATCAATCCCGCGGCAACAACTTGCATTGGCTATGGGATACCGGCCTGATTGAGGCACGTAACGAGACGCGCCAGCAGTACCTCGCGCGGCTCGAAGCTTTACCGGCGAGCCAGGCACGGTTCACTGAACGCAGCCCGGTTGAATGGGCGCAAGAATCCTGCAGAGTTTTACAGGGCAACCCGATTTATCCTGAAAAGCGCTGGATTGGGCGGCCGTATATCGAGCAGATGCAGCCACTGCTTGATCAACGCTTGAAGATTGCCGGTGAGCGACTCGCCGCGACACTCAACGAGCTGTTGCGCGCGCCGTAAGGCAAAACGCTTGCAGCCGGGCTTGCTGACGCACGCCTCGCGTACCATCCGCGGCAGTCGAAAAGCGGGGTCACAAAAATGGCGGAGATGTTGAAATCGGCGTTGAATCCGGGGGTTGCGAAGCGCGAATTCTTCGCCTGGGCGATGTATGACTTCGCCAACTCGAGCTACACCACCGTGGTCATCACCGCGCTGTTTAACGGCTTCTTTGTCGCAACGATTGCGGGCGGCGCCAGTTGGGCTACGCTTGCTTGGACTAGCGCCCTCGGCCTGAGCTACGCGCTCATCATGCTGACTGCGCCCGCGCTGGGTGCCTACGCCGATCAGCGCGCGGCCAAGAAAAAATTGCTGCTGATCTCAACGATCGGCTGCATCTTGGGCACCGCGTCGCTTGCGTTGACCGGACCCGACACGGTCGCGCTCGCAGTGCTGTTGATCGTGATTTCAAATTTCTTTTACGGCACCGGCGAGAATATTGCGGCGGCATTTTTGCCTGAGATTGCGCGCAGCGAAGCGCTGGGCAAGGTGTCGGGCTGGAGCTGGGCAGTGGGTTATCTGGGCGGTTTGGTCGCCTTGGGCATTTGCATCGGTTACGTCACTTTGGCGCAAAGCATGGGGCAAATAGACGCTGATTTTGTGCCCGTCACCATGCTAATCACCGCCGGGATTTTCGCGTTGGCCTCGGTTCCAGTATTCCTGTTTTTAAAGGAACGCGCCGTGGCGCAGAGCTCAACCGGCAGCCGCATCATTCACGACAGTTTTGCCAGAACCTGGGCGACCGTGCGCGATGCCGGGCGCTTTCGCGATCTAGCGTGGCTGTTGATCTGTATCGTGTTTTATCAGGCAGGGATTCAAACCGTGATCGCGCTGGCGGCGGTGTACGCCCAAGCGGCACTGCATTTCACCGTCGCGCAAACGTTGGTGATGCTGCTGGTGGTGAACATTACCGCCGCGATTGGCGCTTTCGGCTTTGGCTTTCTTCAAGATCGCCTCGGCCACCGCTTAAGCCTCGCGTTGACTTTGGTGCTGTGGCTGCTGACCGTTTTGGTCAGCTATCTGGCACAGGGCCCGGGTCTGTTTTGGATTGCAGCGAATTTGGCAGGCTTTGGTCTGGGTGCGGCACAAAGTGCAGGTCGCGCGCTGGTGGGTTATCTCAGCCCCGACACGCGCCGAGCGGAGTTTTTCGGCTTGTGGGGTTTGGCGGTAAAATTCGCGTCGATCCTAGGCCCGATGACCTACGGCCTGGTCAGCTTCATCACAGACGGCAATCACCGCGCCGCCATGCTGTTCACCGGCGTGTTTTTCATTATCGGTCTGGGCCTGCTTGCTTTTATCAACGTCGAACGCGGCCGCGCGGCCGCGCTTCAAACCCATAGTTAGCGATTCGCTTACTGCGGCGTGCGAATCACCAGCAGGCGGATTTCGGTCATGTCCTCCATCGCGTAGCGCACGCCTTCGCGACCGAGGCCTGAATCTTTGACGCCGCCGTAAGGCATGTTATCGACGCGCCAGCTCGGCACATCGCCGATCACCACGCCGCCGACTTCGAGCTCGTCCCAAGCGCGCTGCGCTTTGTAGATATCGCGGGTAAAAATGCCGGCTTGCAGACCAAATTTGGAGTTGTTGACCTCGTGCAACGCCGCGTCGAAATCATCAAAGGGCGCGATTATCACGGCGGGCCCAAACGCTTCTTCGGTGTACAGCGCGCAAGTCGTCGGCACGTCTTCGAGCACGCTCGGCTGCAGCATCGCGCCCTCGCGCTCGCCGCCGCACAGCAGTTTGGCACCGTGGGTTTGCGCATCGATGATCCACTCGTGCAGGCGGCGCGCTTCGGATTCCGAAATCATCGGCCCGATAAAGGTGTCTTCAAGCTTGGGATCGCCCATTTTGAGCGCCTGCACCGCAGTCACAAAACGCGCTTTGAAATCGGCGTACAGCGAGCGATGAACCAGCACGCGCTGCACCGAAATACAGCTTTGTCCGGATTGGTAAAACGCTCCAAACACGATGCGCGGGATGGCGTCGCTGAGATCGCTATCGTGATCCACCACACACGCGGCATTGCCGCCCAGTTCGAGCACCACTTTCTTCTTGCCGGCGCGCGCTTTGAGATCCCAACCAACGCCCGGCGAGCCGGTGAAGCTGACCAGCTTGAAGCGCTCATCGGTGGTGAATAAATCGGCCCCTTCGCGGTGGCACGGCAGAATTGAAAACGCACCGAGCGGCAAGTCGGTTTCGGCTAACACCTCGGCAATCATCAGCGCGCCAATGGGCGTGCGGCTGGCCGGTTTGAGCACAAACGGCACGCCCACCGCCAGCGCGGGGGCAATTTTATGCGCTGCTAAATTGAGCGGGAAATTGAACGGCGAGATAAACGAACACGGCCCGATCGGCACGCGCTTGCTAACTCCCCGGTAGCCTTTGGCACGCGGCGCAATTTCAAGTTCGTGGACTTCGCCGCTGAGGCGCACCGATTCCCATGCGGCCACGCGAAAGGTATCGATCAGTCGCGATACTTCACCGCGAGCGTCTTTGATCGGCTTGCCTGCCTCGATGCATAACGCCATGGCGAATTCCTCGAAACGCTCTTGAAAGCGCTTAACGCAGTGCTCAAGCACCGCCTGGCGCGCGTAAGCGGGCATGCGCCGCAGGGCGCCTTCTGCGCCAACCGCCGCGCTGATGGCGCGATCGATATCCTTGGCGGAAGCCTGCGCCACGCGGGTCACAACCTCGCCGCTGTACTTGTCGGTGACCGCCAAATCGTTGTTCGGCGATTCAGGCCGGTTGGCCAAGTAGAACGGATAGTTAGGCTTGAGCATGGGCGGTCTCAGTGGCGACAATTAAGTCGCGATGCTAGACGCTCGGGCGGCGCATCGCTAGCTGTTCAATCGTCAGCTGTTCAGGGCCTTTAAGTTCAGTTCGAATTCAGCGCGCTGCCTGCAATCTCAATGAGCGCGCGACATTGCGCGTTGATCCTACGAGGCCAATCTCATGAAATCCTTACTGCTCGTTTTAGCGGCGCTAGTGTTTGGTGCGGGCACGGTGACAGCCCACGCGTACGATCGATACGACCGCCACGGCTATGCGCATCAAGATCGTCACGGTTATGACCGATATGGCTACGACCGGCACGACCGCCATGGCTACTCCGACCGCAGCCGTCATGGCTATTCGAATCACGGCTATTCCAACCACGGCTATTCGAACCATGGCTATGCACATCGAAGCCGCGGTTACGCGCCGTTCCGCCATAATTTTTACTACAACGGCTATCGTGACCGCTCGTATGGCTATCAATACTCACGGCCGATTCGCCACTACAACACCTACCGGCCTGCACGCGAGGTGATCCGCATCCCGCGCTACTACAACGGCCACCACTAGGCGATTTGGGCCAAGCTGAAGGCGCGCGCTGTGCGTGTCCTTCAGCGTGACAACTTAAAAAGTGCTGCGGACAAACTCAGCTTCCAACGCTGCTAGACTTTTGCGATGCATCACGCTGCTCCCAGAAATGGCTTTTTGACCTGTACTGCTTGGTTGCTCGCAGCAATATTGCTGGTCATGCCCGTCATGACGGCCTTTGCCGTCACGCACGACACTATGAGCCACGCGTGCGAAAGCAGCCACGCGCACGGACCAACCAGCCAGCACGTTCAGATCAAAGCCGCCGAAAATGCCTGCGCTTTATTGAGCGTGCATGCGCTTGCACACAGCGTTCTCTGTGGATTCCTGCAGTGGGCAGATGCCCCGCCGATTGATTTTCAATTTGGCAAATGGCCGGTGGCCGCACCTGGCGAACTGGTGTCCGCAGCGCCAGTGCTGGCGTTGCATAAACGGCTTTTCCGTCCACCCATCAAGCGTTGAACGACTGCCGACCTCGTCGGCCCTGATCGTTTTATTCCTCTTGATGGAGATACCCCATGCTTGTTCGACTGGTGGCGTGTGCTGCCGGATTTCTTGTTTTTTTGGCACCCCTGCTTGCCCACGCGCAAGCGCCTTTCACCCTTGATGCAGCGATTCAGCGAGTCTTGGCGACTCATCCGGACTTGCGTGTTTACGCCAGCCGTCTCGATGTTCTCAAAGCGCACGCGCAGCGCGCAGCGCAAGCGCCGCCGCTAGCGGTTTCTGGTTCCGTTGAAAATGCATTTGGAACAGGGCCGGTTTCAGGGTTGGGAGTTGCCGAACTCACTTTAAGCTTGGCCTCCGTGCTTGAACGCGGTGGCAAGCGGGCGGCGCGGCAAGCGCTTGCTGCCAGCCAAATTGATGCATTGGCGGTTTCCCGAGCCGCAACGGAGCTCGACGTGATCGCGGAAGTCGCGCGTCGCTATTTGGACGTGGTGGCGGCTCAAGCGCAGCTGGTCATTGCCGAGCAGGAAATTGTGTTGCGCACAAAGATTATCGAGGTCGCCGCGGCGCGCACGCGAGCGGGTGCGTCGCCCGATGCGGTGCGGCTTGCCGCCACGGCGTTGCGCACCCGCGCGGCGATCCAACGCGCAAGCACGCGACACGACATCGCTGCGGCCTGGAATCGATTGGCTTTGATGTGGGGGGAGGAAGCAGCGCAGTTTGCGACTGACCCAGCCGAGTCGGGTGCTAACGCGCCACTCGTGGATATGGATGTGCTGAAGTTGCCGAACCTGATCTCTTTTAGCGAAATGCAGCGCACGCTCGAGCGCTCTCCGGAGCTGCGCCAGTTTGCCGATCAGGCGCGAATCCGCGAGGCGCGTTTGCAGTTAGCGAGCAGTGCGGCCGCGTTCGATGTCGACTGGAGCGCGGGCCTTCGCCGCCTGCAGGATGGCAGTTCCTGGGCGCTGGTCGCGGGTGGCAGTGTGGCGCTGGGCGCTCGCGATCGCGCGCAACCGGCGATTCGCTCGGCGCTTGCTGAACGCGAAGCGCTAGGGATCGAACGCGAAGCAACCCTGCTTACGTTGAACGGCACTTTGGCCCAAGCCTTTGGCACGTTTGCAGCGGCTCGCAGCAAGGTTGAGTTGATCACGCGCGACCTGCTGCCACAGCTCAGTGAAGCGCAAGCACTGGCACAAGCAGCCTATCGCGCTGGCGCGCTGAGCTATTTGGAATGGGCGCAATTGCAAACTGAAACCAGTCACGCGCTGCGCGAGCGCCTCGATGCCGCGCTCGGCGCGCACCGCGCGCTGATCGAAATTCAACGGTTAACGGCTGAGCCTGCGCTGGCTCTTAACTCAAGTGGTGAAGCTCCATGAAAGTTCTTTATCGAATGCGTAACGCGCTGTTGTTGATCAGCGCGCTCGCTCTGCTCGGGGCGTGCAGCAAACACAGTGATAACGACGGGCATGAGCACGACGGGCATGCGCACGAAGGCCATGCCGAAGCAGAGGAAACGCCAAAAGGCCCAAACGGCGGGCGACTGCTGAGCAATGGCACGGAGACTTTAGAGATCGCGATTTTTGAGACCGGCGTGCCTGCGGAATATCGAATTTGGCTCAGCAGCGCGGGTCGCGCCTTGCCACCGACTGCGGGTGCCGTTGAGGTCCAGCTCAAACGCCTTGGCGGCGTGGTCGATGTCCATCGATTTCGCGCGCAGGGCGCCTATCTGGTCAGCGATGCGGAAGTTTATGAGCCGCATTCATTCGACGTTTCGATCAAGGCAAAAATCAACGGTCGGCCGATGAACTGGTCATATGAAAGCTATGAAAGCCGCTCAACGATCAGCTTAGCCACCGCTACCGAAGCCGGCGTGCGCGTCGAGAAAGTCGGCCCGATGATGATTCGCGAAGTGCGGCGGGTTCAGGGCACTTTGAGTGCGATTCAAGGGCGCAGCGCAGCAGTCGTCGCGCGTTTTGCGGGACCGATCCGCTCTCTAAAAGCCAGCGTAGGTGATCGCGTTACTGCCGGGCAGCTGCTCGCAACAGTTGAAAGCAATCAAAGCCTGTCCAACTACGCGCTGACATCGCCGATTGCGGGGACGGTGATTTCGCGGCATGCCGAACTAGGTGCGATGGCCGACGATTCCGCGCTGTTTGAGATTGCCGACCTCGACAGCGTATGGGTGGATTTGCACCTATTTGGTCGCGACGCCCAGTCCATTCGGGCTGGCGCGCCGATCAACGTGGTCCGTGTCAACGATGGCGTGGCGCTCGACACCACGCTCGAGCGCATCTTGCCGGCGGCGGCGGTGGGCAGCCAAAGTTTGATCGGGCGCTCAACGATTGCCAATGCCGACGGACTCTGGCGGCCTGGACTTGCGGTGCGCGCGACTGTGACAGTTGCTGAAAACCAAGCGGCCCTGGCGGTCTCGATCATCGCGCTACAGCGCTTTCGCGAACAAGACGTGGTGTTTATCCGCGTGGGCGATCTCTACGAGCCGCGCCCGGTGCGCCTCGGTCGGCGCGACGATGTGCACGTTGAGGTTTTAAGCGGCGTGCGCGCGGGCGATGAGATCGTCACTGAGCAAAGCTTTTTGATCAAAGCCGATATCGAGAAAGCGGGTGCGAGCCATGATCACTAAAGGCCGCTCACATGCTTGAGTCCCTGATTCGATACGCCATTACCCATCGTTTTTTGGTGCTGCTGCTGACACTGGCCCTCGCCGCGCTGGGTGCCAGCAGTTTGTGGCGCTTGCCGATTGATGCGGTGCCCGACATCACCAACGTGCAAGTGCAGGTCAATAGCGAAGCGCCCGGCCTGACGCCGCTGGAGATCGAACAGCGTGTGACCTACGCGGTTGAGACGGCGCTGGCCGGCATGCCAAAGCTTGCCTACACCCGCTCGCTGTCGCGCTACGGGCTGTCGCAGGTGACCGTGGTGTTTGCCGATGGCACCGATATCTATTGGGCGCGCCAGCAAGTCTCCGAGCGCCTGCAACAGGTGCGCAGCCAGCTGCCCGACGGCGTTGACCCAACGATGGGACCGATCGCCACTGGGCTCGGTGAGATCTACATGTACACGGTGGAGTCTGCGCCTGGCGCCATGAAAGACTCGGGCGAGCCGTATACCACGACCGATTTGCGCACCATCAACGACTGGATCATCAAACCGCAGCTGCGCAATTTAGCGGGCGTGGTGGAGGTCAATACGGTGGGCGGTTTCGCGCGTGAGATCCAGGTCGCGCCCGATTTGCAGCAGCTAATCGCGTTGAATCTGACCTTGCAAGATCTCATCGCTGCGCTGCAGGCGAATAACTCGAACGTCGGCGCTGGCTACATTGAAAAACGCGGCGAGCAGCTTCTCGTGCGCGTCCCAGGCCAAGTGTCGGACACCCAAGCGCTGGAGAATGTCGTGGTCGCCCAGCGCGGGGCCACCATTATCCGTTTGCGCGATGTCGCTCAAGTTCTCGAAGGCCGCGAGCTGCGCTCGGGTGCGGCAACCGGCAATGGCGCGGAAGTCGTGTTAGGCACGGTGTTTATGCTGATCGGTGCGAACCCGCGCGACGTGGCGCAATTAGTCGATGAGCGCGTCCAACAGGTGCGTTTAAGCCTGCCCAAGGGCGTGAATATCCGCACCGTCTACGACCGCACCGCACTGGTCGACCGAACCATTCGTACCGTGGCGACCTCGCTTGCAGAAGGTGCGATGCTGGTGATCGTGGTGCTGTTTTTGCTGTTAGGGAACCTGCGCGCTGCGTTGATTACCGCGTTGGTGATTCCGCTGTCCATGCTGATGACCGCGATCGGCATGCTGCAAGGCGGCGTCTCGGGTAATTTGATGAGCCTAGGCGCGCTGGATTTTGGCTTGATCGTCGATGGCGCGGTGATCATCATCGAAAATTGTCTGCGTCGATTTGGCGAGCAGCAGCAGCGGCTGGGTCGCGTCCTTGATCGGCTTGAGCGTCATGAATGGGCAGCCAAGGCCACTGCTGAGGTGATCAAGCCCAGTTTGTTTGGGATCGCGATCATTACCGCCGTGTATTTGCCTATTTTCGCGCTGCAAGGTGTGGAGGGCAAAATGTTCCATCCGATGGCCTTTACCGTGGTGCTTGCGCTGACCGCCGCGATGCTGCTGTCGATCACTTTTGTACCCGCCATGGTCGCGATTGGCATGGGTGGCCGGGTCGCGGAGAAAGAAAACGCGCTGCTGCGGGCCTTGCAGAGCGCGTATCAGCCCGCAGTGGTTGCGGCGCTCAAGTTACGTTGGCTGGTGGTGATGGTCGCGGCGATCCTGGTTGCGCTGGCAGGCTTTGCCGCCTCGCGGATGGGTACGGAGTTCATCCCAAGCCTGGATGAGGGCGATATTGCGCTGCACGCGCTGCGCATTCCAGGCACCTCGCTGACCCAGTCGGTGGCGATGCAAGGCCAGCTGGAGCGACGCCTAGCTAAAGTCGCCGAAGTTGAGCGGATTTTCTCCAAGATTGGCACCGCCGAGGTGGCAACCGACCCGATGCCGCCCTCGGTTGCCGACACCTTTGTGATCCTCAAGCCGCGCACGCAGTGGCCCGATCCACGCAAGCCAAAAGAGGCGGTGGTGCGCGAGCTTGAAAAAATTGCGGCCGGCGTTCCCGGTAACAACTACGAGTTCACCCAGCCGATCCAAATGCGCTTCAACGAGCTCATCTCGGGCGTGCGCGCGGACGTGGCCGTGAAGGTTTACGGTGATGATCTGGAAGTGTTGACCTCGGTTGCAAACGAGGTGGAAGAAGTGCTGAGCACCGTGCCGGGCGCGGCGGATGCGCAGGTTGAGCAAACCACTGGGCTGCCGACGCTGATCGTTGATGGCGATCGAGATGCGCTGGCGCTGCGCGGGCTGAATCTGCGCGACCTGCAAGACGCCGTCGCAGTCGCCATCGGCGGAACGCAGGCGGGCGTTTTCTACGAGGGCGACCGCCGTGCGCCGATTGTGGTGCGACTCGATGAGTCATTGCGCAGCGATATTGATCGGCTCGGCGATTTGCCGATTGCGCTGCCAGCGCAAACGCTTGGGGCGCTGCGCTTTGTGCCATTGCGCGAAGTGGCCGCGGTGCGCATTGAGATGGGTCCGAACCAAATCAATCGCGAAAATGGCAAGCGCCGCGTGGTGGTCACAGCGAACGTGCGCGGGCGCGACCTCGGCTCGTTTGTGGCTGATCTGAAGGCGCGCATTCAGACCCAGGTGCAAGTTCCTATCGGCTACTGGATTGATTTCGGCGGCACATTTAAGCAGCTGATTTCGGCGTCAAAGCGCTTGGCGATTGTAGTGCCGGTCACGCTGCTGATCATTTTCGGCCTGCTGTTTTTAGCGTTCGGCTCGGTTCGTGATGCAGCGATTGTGTTCTCCGGCGTGCCGCTGGCGTTAACCGGCGGCGTGGCGGCCCTGCTGCTGCGCGGTATACCGCTGTCGATTTCGGCGGCCGTGGGGTTTATCGCACTGTCTGGGATTGCAGTACTCAATGGCATCGTGATGATTAGCTTTATCCGTCAGCTGCGCGAACAGGGCGTCGCCTTGGACACAGCCATTCGTGACGGCGCGCTTCTGCGCTTGCGCCCGGTGGTCACGACCGCGTTGGTCGCAAGCTTGGGTTTCGTGCCGATGGCCATCGCTGTGGGCGCAGGTGCCGAAGTACAGCGGCCGCTGGCAACGGTGGTGATTGGCGGGGTTATTTCGTCCACGCTGCTGACCCTGCTGGTGCTGCCGGCGCTGTACCGCCTGGTGCATGGAAAGAGGGCTGAGGCAAAGGTGGGCCGTTAAGCCCACCTTTTCGCCGCTAGACTAAAGCGCGCTGCTCAGCTCGCGGATTTGCTCGTTGAGCACGCGGTGGTTGTCGGAATAATCGACGCGCAGATCAATGATGTGCACGCCGCCGGCTTGCAGGCAGCGGCTAAGCATCGGCTTGAATTCGTCGGCGTTTTGCACGCGATGACCATAGGCACCGTAGGCCTGCGCGTACATCACGAAATCCGGATTGCCGAAGTCTAGACCGTAGTCGCCATAGCCCATGTGCGCCTGTTTCCACTTGATCATGCCGTAGGCGTCGTCGCGCAAAATCAGCACGACCAAATCGAGCTTCAAACGCACGCAGGTCTCAAGCTCCTGGCTGTTCATCATAAAGCCGCCGTCGCCGCACACCGCCAGCACTTTGCGCTC
>Ga0105046_10003768_pt1 | contig 24093 bp, 14 predicted proteins | sample MAT03_FD_78385 | JGI IMG/M metagenome (GOLD analysis project Ga0105046, IMG submission 78385) | Freshwater microbial communities from Lake Fryxell liftoff mats and glacier meltwater in Antarctica - MAT-03 (megahit assembly) | ecosystem: Environmental > Aquatic > Freshwater > Ice > Liftoff...
GAAGAGGGGATATGTTGCGTACGCGATCCGTCGTATGCTTTTGCTGCTCGTGGCCAACCCTGCCGTCGCCCCCGCCTTCACCCATCTTCTGAATGTCATCTATTGCCGGTCGCTCTTCGCGCAATCAGTCCTGCCTGGGGATGAATGTGGTTAAGAAGCGAGCGAAACCGCGAAGATCTGCCAGGCCAGCAGAGACTTTGCTGCCAGACTGAGCACCAGATAAGTCCTCTCACCGAATGCATAGTTGGTCCATCGGCCGACTTCCCGGTATTGAAGCCACTGGTTCAGGCCGAAACAGAAGAGGAAGACTCCTTGAACGATCAGGATGGCTAAGATAGCGGTTGGTGCGTCGAAGTAAAAGAAGAGATTTACGCCCACCGCCAGCCATGGCGTCATTCCCACGAGCGAGCCGAACCAGAAAGGAAGCATCGTGGTTGAAGGTCGGCCCGGGGGGTTTCATCCGTTCTTGCAACCATCCGAAAAGAATTATCGGGACATTGGCACCAGCGATTACGATCAGAGTATTGATTGTTACGACACCCCAATACAACGCGATCACGATAACCATAATCGTGGCGCTAATGGAGTACTCGACCCAACGAAATCGGTTGATGCCGCGCTCGAGGTCACGTTCATAGACGTTGCGTCCGAAGCTTGCCGTCAGCAAATGGTCCAGGCCAGCCAGCGCGAGAAAGAGTGCGGCAGCCCAACCGATCCTCAGTCGAGGTTGTTAGTGATGCCTCTCCTGGAGGGCCATCGGGGAAAGATTTGATCACGGCGATCGAAAAGTCACTGGTCAGGAACAGCATCGCAGCTGCCTGCCCAAGATGCAGGATGGCAAGTCCAATGTTCCAGAGATTGAGGTTTCTCAGGCGTTCGGGAGTGACTCCCGTCGCAATCGGCGTTGGTTTCGAGATTTCATTGATGGTATTCCATTCGTATAGTCATCGTATTTCAGCCATAGGATCCGCCTTGCTCTAAAACCCGTGCTCGCTGTCCACAGGTTTTCCCTGATCGGCAGTCGGGCACTGAGGTCGAATGCGCCTCAGTCTCGCTGCCTCCTTTGTAGCTGGCGTTTCGCTGCCCCCCGCGACCAGGAGACTCACGTGGGACCTATAGCCGGTCGCTCAAAATCCGGATGAGTTCAACATCGAGTCAATCGTAACCATGCCGGGGAAATGGTCATGTGCCATGGGTCCTTCGCAGTGGGCTTGGAAGGCGCGCACACGTCCGGATTTCCGCCACTGCGGCAAGCGTGACGCTTTCCAATTCGCAATCGGCCACGAATAGCTTGAACGGTCTCAGCGTGAAGTGCATAGGGAGCGTGTGCCACCAGGTCTCAATGTGATCCTTGGTATGCTGGACCATCGGTGTATCCACGTCGCGTCGGACCATCAGCCCCGTCCCGGAGGCCAGAAGTAAGAGCGTTCAACCCGGATGTTCGCTCTTTGCCCGTAGCGCGACATGGACACACCGATCGGCCACCAAACCACGGACAGAGCGAACGTCATCGTTAGCCGGTATCACCCGGCACCCGGTATGACGGCGCCTCTCTCGGATCGAGCGCACGCTGAAGGTAATCGGCCACCTGGGGTTTCCAGACGTACCACACGTCCCTCAGCTCCGCGATTGGATTCTCTGACCAGTCGACACGCAAGTCGGTTGTTGGCCAACTTACATCGCCTGCAATCAGTAGTCCCGCGGAATGAACCGGTCCTGCTTCTCCCCCCGCGTCGATTCCCGCCGCCAATGCATCCAGCAGTCGATCACCGAGATCAGCGTCTGAATTCGCCTCGAACCACCGCACCATTGTGCGAGGAACGTCCAGGTTTGCCAGCAGATTTCCGGCCGCTACGACCGACTTTCCCGTCGCAGTTGCGTAAACACCAAGCGTCTCCGCACCCGAATACGCACTGCTCGTACCATCGACATCAATCGCCGTGATCTGCCGATAGGCGATCAATGGCTCCCGTTGCACAAGTTCCGAGATCGAATCGCGAGCCGAACTCCCGACCGACATCAAATCGAGCATCGCCGGACCGAGTCTCGGATCGGTGATGTTTTGCGTACATGCCGCCCCGACACCTGCTCGGACATAAGCACATCTGGCGGCGACCGCCGGACTCGACGAGGTGATGATCACCCCGAAGTCGCCGGTTCGGTCACACCGGGCTGCGACTGAAAGCGTCATGACGTCCGGTCCGATGCAATGACCGCGGTCACATCGATTTCCACAAGCCATTCAGGACGCGCCAGCGCACTGACGACAAGTCCGGTCGACACTGGAAAGACACCTTTCATCCATCTGCCAACTACACGGTAAACGGTTTCGCGATATCGGATGTCCACTAAATAGATGACAATTTTGACGACTTCTTCGAGTTCGCTACCGGCCTCCTCAAGCAGCATGGCAATGTTCGCCATTGCTTTCTCGGCCTGCGCTTCAACATCGCCAATGCCGACCGACTCCCGCGTATCGAGATCCTGCCCGATCTGCCCGCGAACATAGACGGTATTTCCAGCAACAACCGCCTGGCAAAGATCGTTGTCAAGATTTTGCTCCGGGTAGGTATCTCGGGTATTGAAGGGTCTGATTCGAATATGTTTCATTGGAGCTCCCCTCCTTTGCAAAAATCGATGCCTTCAGTTCACTATCACACTATGTCTCCAGGACACCCCCAACCGTCATCCTGAGGAACGAAGGATCTCCCCGGCAGGGCGTCGTTCCTGTTTCACCTGAGTCGCCTCGGTCAATCCTTGAACCAATCAGCACTCAGGTCCAACCAGGCTGGATTAGCCTCCTCGATAAGCGCAATCTTCCTCGGTCTCCTCCAACCTTTGATCTCTTTCTCCCTCGCAATCGCATCGGCCACGTCAGCAAACTCTTCTTCCCAAACGAGCATCGTCACGTTTTAGCAGTTGGTGCAGCCAGGAATCGACTTCTGCCGGTGCTGCCAGACCCGGCGTTCCAGGTCATTAGTGACGCCGGTACAGATCAACCGCATAGCGCTGTTCACGATGTAGACGTAAAACGTGTGCACGATCAGACTCCAGGCACTGCGGAATCGGCGCCACCTGAGTTGCTTCGTTCTTCAGTGGAGTGTCCAGTCAACTCTGTCATTCGGGGACTTCCCTATTTACCCTTTCATCCTGAGGCGATGCCGAAGGATCTCTCGTTGGAATCCGCCAGAAAACGCCCTTCGGGGAGATCCTCCGTTCCTCGGGATGACGGTGGGGAACGGCGCGCGATCCGGACAACGTCGGCTGGAAAGACTACTCTGCATGACGGTGAGTGACCTCCTGCATTTTTCGAGTCTTTGGCACAACGTGGCACTCGAGAATCGCCTAGGACCGCTTTCGGTCCGGCAGAACGCGGTCGGAGAGACCCGCCGATTTCTGCACGAATGCGAGCGGTTCATTCCAATCGAAGCTGCGATACACCGCGGCAAGATTTGCAAATGGCGGGGATTGCGCGAAGAGCTGGAAGGTCAACCGGTGCCCTGCATAGTCGGAGTTGATCAGATCTCGGGCGAAGGCGAGCAATTTCCGGCGGTCGTCCGCCACCCAATCCTCATTGATCGTGTAGAACTTTTCCATCCAGGGAGCAGTTTCAGCGTTCTGAAAAGTCGCGTAATCCGGTGTGACGCAAATCTGCCCACCGACCAATTCTCGTGCGATGTGCATCATTGTCGGCAACTGCGACGACGCGAAGATTCTTCCCGTATAGAGCAACGACTGATTCGGCATCAGCAGCCCACCCGGGCTCGGTTCAGCAGCTGCAATGGCAGCCGTGAGATGGGCATTGATCCCTTCTCGAAAACAGGCCAGTTCCGCCAGCTTTTCCTGAACAGCCTGCTGCTTCTCCAATCCGGTTTGACGGGCGTTGAAGAGCGCCACCCCGATCAGCATATCGGCGATCTTCATCACTCGTTGGGTGTAAGGAAAAGCGCTGTACCGGTGCAAGGTTGCCCGAATGTAGGCAGCTGCCCTGGTGTGGCGATAAAAGAGCACGTTTTCCCATGGGATTTCGACGTTGTCGAAAATGAGCAGGGTGTCAACCTCATCGAATCGATTAGAGAGCGGATAATCCTCGATCGGTCGTTTGCCCGCAAAACCTGTACGGCAAATGTGTTTCATTCCCGGCGCGCCCATATCAGCAATGAAACCAACCGCGTAGTCTGAGAGTTCGCTATCTCCCCAGTTCGCGATCGTAGGTTTGACAAATGCCTGGTTTGAATAGGCAGCGGCCGTTTCATACTTGGCGCCCCGAACAACGATCCCATTTTCGGTTTCACGAACGACATGGAGAAGCATATCCGGATCCTGATCCTGTGGCCGTTTGGAACGGTCGCCCTTAGGATCAGTGTTCGCCGAAACATGAAAGGGATCGTCATGAATCGCCTTTCGGACATGGTTGCGAATGTTGGCGGAGAACCGGGGGTCGACCTCGTTCAGGACATCCTGGCCATCATAGAGCGACCACATTTCCCCGATCGTTTCGTCACCGACCCGGGTCACGACGCCGCCAAGATCGTTGAAAACGGTATCGACCGCTTTGCGTTTGTCCTGCCAATCCTCACGCGTATGGGGGAGTTTCAAAGCCACTGCGCTCGGATCACCACTCTCTTCGTCGATGTACGTCATGACATCGCGATAGCCGGCTTCATGGGCCATGTCGTAGATCCGGGCGCGCGCATCGACCAGCGGTTTGAAGGCCGGGTGAGAGGTAACATCGGTGATCCGTTCACCGTTCATCCAGACCTCGCGACCATCCCTGATCGATTCGCGATACTCATCTCCGGTTCGCAACATAGTTACAACTCCCTCAGATCCAACTCTTCGGTCTCGTTCATATCTGGAAAGACAATTTCACCAGGAGCAACCCTGTTCGGAAAGGCATGAAGTTCGCCATAACTTCGTTGAGCGTAGAGGAGCGGCGATCCCGTTCCGGTGCCGACACCAACCACACGCCCGATAAAAACCTCATGGGTTCCTGCAGCGACCGACTGTTCCAATTCACAGTCGAACGTCGCGACGGCTCCCGCCAGAAGAGGGGACGTTGTTGTGTCCAGATCCCAGCGCGCGACTCCGAAGTCGTACGGGGTTCCAACCCGCGGCCGACCCGAAAAGACCTCGGCAATTCTGCGATGATCAGCTCGGAGTATATTCACGGCGAAGACCCGATGTTGCACGATCGCGGCGTGGATCGGGCTCTTCCGACCGATGCAAACCAGAAGCATCTGAGGATCGGCCGAAACCGAGCTCATGGCGCTTACCGTTTGCCCGAACCGGCCGAGGGCGCCATTGGTGGTGACGACTGTCACACCGGTGGCGGATCGACTCATCGCATCAAGGAAACGTTCTCGTTCAAGTGTCACAGCAGTGCCCAGCGTGGAAAGACCCCACTTATTATCAACCTGAATGGGGAGAGTGTCTGGCACCAGGAGATAATCCTGCGAATCGCGATTCACAAGCGTAGAACACCCGACGAGAGTAGCCGCTCACCCTTCATCTGTACAATAGATTTATCTTGTCTTTGGCAACAACTACATCGACTTAAGCAGTCCGCCCGGCAGGATGCGTGGGCTGGCGCGCGGAATGAACGCGCATCTTGATGAACGAACCAGCGATCGTAGGGATCGCGGCCATCTTTCGATGAGTCGGCACATACACACGCTCGCTGAGTACATCGTACTGCTCTTCTTCAATTCGGTTCAGGATTTTGCTGTAGAGGTGACTGCTGGCCAATGTGGCAATTTGACCAGCGGGAGCAAGGGCGGCAATCCCGAGCTGAGCGTCCTGGTAGAGCGCGCGAGCGCGCGCTATTTCAAAGGCGATCAGTTCCGGAAATCTCCCCGTCGCCCGCCCCCGGAGAAGTGAGGGCTCGCACACATCAAATCGGTCAAGATCTTCTTTGGGGATGTATATCCGTCCGATCGCGGCATCTTCAGCGACATCCCGAAGGATGTTCGTAAGTTGCATAGCGATCCCGAGATTCACCGCATGCGGAAGCGCAGAATCATCCTGACACCCCAGGATCGGTGCGGTGATCAACCCGACCGTCCCGGCAACGTGATAACAGTAGACCCGGAGTTCTTCCCACGTCTGATACCGAGCGCCGAGAAGGTCCATCCGCACGCCGAGGAGCAAATCCCGTACCGGATGTTCCGGAATCGTGAAATCACGGCGGGCCTGCGCAAATGCCCTGGCCACAGGATGCCTCGGCGCATCGAGTTCGGCTTCCCACGACTGCAATCGCTCTTCTGCGCTCCTAAGTCCGCCCAGGACGCAGCCATCCACAATATCGTCGGCAATTCGGCAATATGCGTAGGCGGCGAGCATCGCCCGCCGCTGCTCCCGACGAAGAACTCGACTTGCGAAGTAAAATGTCCGGCCGTTCACGCGCGCAACTTCCCTGCAGGCAGACCAATCTTCATCAGAGGCGATCACCGCGGCCGTTCCGTCATTCAAATGCATCGTCCAGACTTTCTCGAGAACGCAAAAACGGACGGCATTGTTCCGCACTATTGCCGAAAGCCAAAGACAGCGCAAGAAGCACGCCTACCCTACCATTTTGACGATCTCACACGACTGACGCTGTTCGTAGCGCTACAACACTTCCGGAGAATCAACTCGATGTACGCCCCGCCCGTGCTTCCTTGATCGCCTTCAACTCCGCCTCGCCACGGGCTTCGAGTTCCTTGAGCCAGGACTGCCGATACGGGCGGAGCAACTCAACCAACGTCTCCGTAATGATCATGTTCCGGTACCGCTTGCTGTTCGAGGGGATGATGTACCACGGAGCATTATCGGTGGAGCACTTCGACAGCGCATCTTCATATGCGGTCATGTACTTCTCCCACGACCGTCGCTCGACCCAGTCTGCGGCGGAGAGTTTCCACGCCTTGGCGATATCGTGCTCGCGGTCGAGCAGTCGCTGCTCCTGTTCTTCTTTGCTGATGTTCAGGAAAAATTTGATCACCAGCGTGTTGCTGTCAGACAGTAACTTCTCGAATGCATTGATGTGGTCGAAACGTTTCGACCAGACTCGTTCAGGCACTAATTCATGCACTCGCACGACAAGCACATCTTCATAATGGGATCGGTTGAAAACGGAAAATATTCCACGTTCCGGGGTGTGCTGATGCACCCGCCAGAGAAAGTCGTGCCCTATTTCGAGGGGAGTGGGAACCTTGAATGACGCGACCTTACAGCCCTGCGGGTCGACGTCCCTGAATACTCCCCGGATGGCGCCATCCTTGCCCGACGTATCCAGACCCTGGAATACAACCAACACGCCGAGAGTCTGTGCGGCGTACATCAACTCCTGTAGTTCGCCGAGTTCACGTGCCAGCTCGATGTATCGAGCATCACCTTCTGCTCTGGTGAGTCCACCGTTGCCATTCGGATCCGTTTTACTCAGATCAACGCTGCTTCCAGGTTTGACTTTGAATCCGTTTGTCATCGCTCGCCAACTTTCTGCGGAAACAATACCATTCATGGGCTGAAAAATAGTCGAACTCAGTGCATACCCGTCTGCAGGAGTCTTGACGTTCGATCAATCGACGAGGGCAATTGCCCGCCGTTCGCGATCGAGAATCTCCGCTTTCCGCTCGATTCCCCAGCGATATCCACCCAGACCGCCATCGGTTCGTACCACCCGGTGGCACGGCACGACGATTGCCACTGGATTGCTGGCGCATGCGGTCGCGACGGCGCGAAACGCGGTCGGTTGACCGATCGATCGTGCGACTTCGGTGTACGTGCGCGTCTCGCCCGACGGAATAGTCTTCAGGGCTTCCCATACCCTCCGTTGGAATGCCGTTGATCGCACATCCATGGGAAGCTCGAGTTTTGCCAGGGATCCGGCAAAGTGCGCGGTAATCTTGCTGACAGCTTCCGCGAGCGCCGGATCGCCATCGACAGCTTCAGCGAGCGGGAATTCTTCCCTCAACAAGGCGATCAACGCTTCAGCTGTCGAACCCAAACGAACCGCGCAAAGGCCGTTTGCGGTGCGCGCAACCAGCAGCCAACCAAGTTCCGTTGCTGTCGTGGTGAAGCTGATCGCGATACCGGGTCCACCGTCGCGATACGCACCCGGAGTCATCCCGAGTTCTATATGTGCCCGCTCGTACAGGCGACTGGAGGAGCCGTAACCAGCGTCGTAAATTGCAGCGGCAACCCCATTCCCTTCGCGAACTGAGGATTTGAACCGATCGATCCGGCGCCCGGCAATGTATTCCTTTGGACTGACGCCGAGCATCGCCTTGAAAGTTCGTTGCAGATGATGGGGACTACTCCCGATGCGATCTGCAATCTCGCGAAGCGACGATTCGCCATCGAGGTGCGAGTCAATGTCAAGGCAAGCTCGTTCGACCAGCTCCATCGCCGGATCTCGCATCGCCTCTTTTGGGTGACAACGCCGGCAGGCCCGGAAACCTGCTTGTTCGGCCGCCGCAATACTCAAGTAGAAGCGGACATTCTTTCGAAGCGGTTTCCGCGCCGGACATACCGGGCGGCAGTAGATTCCAGTCGACGTGATCGCGTAGAAGACACGACCATCGACCCTGATGTCACGATCAACGAGCGCGGCAAACATGTCGTCTTCAGTTAGCAATCTCAAATCTGACGGGGTCTGGGTCTCTTCAATCATCTTCATACCTCCACCAACAGGTTACGAGGGGCGAATCGCGGAGACTATCCGAAGATTGCGGTCGATATTGAATCGCTAGTCGGCAGAGGCAGAGGCCACACCAGGCGTGACCGGCGATTCCGCAACTGGTTCGACCGAGACAATGGAGATCGAGCGCCTCGCCAATCCGACTCCTGCCAGCACGAGACCACTCCCGATGATCATGACGATAGTCAGATGCTCGCCCAGGAACAGGACCGCCATTCCACCTGTGAGGAGCGGAACAAGATACAGGTACGGCACCGTCCGACCAATACCCTTGCGCTCCACCGCCCATCCCCACAGGGTGTATGCCACGAGCATCGAGATTGCCGCCGAGTAAAAAAGAGCCGCCCATGCCTTTGCCCCGACGGCAGTCCAATCGTGCTCGATCACCGGTGGCAACGTGATCGGGAGCGAGGCGATGAGCCCGATCAACGCCGACCACGCCGTCACAACCGGCGCCCCGTAGGTGCGGACAAGTGGACGGGTCGACAGGGTATAGATACCAAAAATGGAGGCGGCTATGATGCTCAAGATGTCGCCGATTGCGGGCGAACTCCCCACCAATTTGTCTCCAACGAAGATCGTCACACCGAGCATCGCTAACCCGACTCCACCCCACTGCAAAGGGCGAACCCGCTCGATCTTGAGCACCGCCGTGAAAACCAGCGTGAACATTGGCCCGAGGCCAACGAGAACTGCGACGGAAAACGCGGATGTATGCGACAGGCCGACGGTGAAAAGCAGGTTGTAAATTGCGTACCCTGTTATGCCGGTGAAGAGAAACCGGGGGATATCACTGCGCCGGATGCTAAGATCGACCCGCCGCAAACGCAACAGAGCAAAGAGCAGAATACTGACGATGAGAAACCGTCCAAAAACATACGGCACGGCGCCAATTCGCTCGACATATGCCTTCATGATCACGTTGTTGCTGGCCCAAATCAGAGCCGTCGCCAGCATGGCGGCGTCGCCGAGATCGAGATTCATCCGTTTGATGTTCAAGAGAAACCTTCCAGCCCGACCGATGACTCATCTGCCGACAGTGCAGCATACGCGCTTCCCGGCGGCTGGTCATCTTGATTCGGAGGAATTGGTCAACCAATGTGGAGCATGGCCCCTTCCAGGGCGAGGAGATGCTGCTTGACCTGAGTACCGCCCGTGTATCCGCCCAACGATGAGTCAGAGCGGACGATGCGGTGACACGGTACGACCACCGGGATCGGGTTTCGCCCGAGCGCGTTGCCAACAGCTCTGGTAGCCGAAGGTTGCCCGATGCGCTCGGCGATCCCTCGATAACTTGTGAGATGTCCGAACGGAACTTCGGAAGTCGCTTCGAGAACCGAGCGGGTGAACGAGGAGATTCCTGAAAAATCGAGCGGAACCTCGAACTGGTTCCGCTCTCCCTGGAAATATTCGGTTAGCTGCGCGGCTACCTGCAGAATAATCTGCTCGTCGACAACGGGTCGAAAACCGCGGGTACGCAGATTCTGGAGAAACTGACCTTCGGTTTCATGATTACTGAATCCGATTTCGCAAACACCTTCAGTCGACGAGGCAATCATGAGGGTTCCGACCGGGCTTTCCATCCAACCATAGCCTGCCCGTCGTCCGGTCGGAACCCTCGGCGTAGGCGGTATAAGACTCCCATACTCATCGCAAAGATGATCCAGAACTCGATCGATCTCCTGATATCCGCCGAGCATTCTGGCGCAATACGAGCATTCACGGGTATGGTCGACGACCCACTCCTTGTTCTTCAAAGTGAGATCGCCGAGAACCAATCCCGGCATTGCTTCACACGCGATGTCGCAAGGATCAACCCCGGGAACCTCGCAGCATTGCTCCAGGTCCGGGGCGAGGGTGGCGGAGCCATCAAGAAAATCGTCGGGTTCTTCTTGCCTTGTCTTCATCTCTTTAGTTCCGTCTGCCCATCGCGGTTGCCTGAGAACGTCCGCGGGGTTGCCTCCCGATCGTCAAAACCGATCACCGAAGCAGTTCTTGACTTTGCGCAACGCTTCGTGAACGTTAGCGCGTGCGGCTGCTTCGCTGCACTTCAGGTTCATTGCGATATCACCGTAACTCATTTCGTGGTACTTCCGGAGAATCAAAGCAACACGCTGCTTCTCCGGCAACCGCGACACGAAGTGCTCGACCTGGCGAAGCAACTCTTTTGCTTCAAGATCGCTGGCGTGATCAGTCGGATCGATCGGCGTAATCGTCTCTCCTGCGGCGTCCAGTGAATCGATGCGATTCAACTTTCGCTTCCCACTAAGGAACGTATTCGTCGCGATTCGATAGAGCCACGCCCGATGATTTGCATCTCTATCCAGTCGACCGAACGCGCGATACGCTTTGATCAGCGTTTCCTGATACAAGTCGTCCGCGTCCGGGTGATTCCGGGTGAGATGTAGTGCGAATCGATAGATCTCGCGTTGGTGTCGCTCGAGCACATCGTCAAAACTCAAGCAAGGCATAGTCAGAACCGTCGACGCTGACGCCTCGACGATCAAACCGGTCTCGTTTGAACTTAGCGATTGCACTGTCACGATCCACCTGCTCCGACCACCCATCCGGTCTCCACCGGGGCGGTCACAATAATGTAACGCCCATCTACTCGATATGTGAGAAGCGCCAGACTTGCGATTCCAGTAATATGTACGTACACTCTGTTCGGACATCAATCGAAGCTCTGCAGTATGGTTTTCCTTACGTCTTCGCATTGAAGTTCCAGAATTCCTTTCACTCTGGGTCAATCGTCGATCTGCTCGCTGTTCAAATCGGAGAGGCACATGGTTCTCGGCATTGCTCGACCGCGATTGCGTTCCGAAGGACCGCGGCTCTTTGCGGTTCGCCAAACTCCCATAATTGCGACAGCTATGAGCGACTGGTCATCACGACGAGGAACGGTCGCATTCGAGGCCAGTGCTGATATCGTGGGGGGCTTCCCGGGTTTTGCCGATCACTGCTGCCTCCTCCAAAGCGCTCAAATCCGCATCACCAGCAATTACCTGCTGGTCAATGAAGGTGCCCAACCCGGCTTCGGCATACCAATTCACTTGATCGAGGGGACTGCTCTCATCCAGGAAGACGGGAGAGAGGAGACTGCACTTCGCCTCTTCTATCGTGAATGCGACACCCCAAGAAGCTTCACACTGTACTTTCGTTCCAATCGCCTGGTGACACGTGGCACTCGTCGGGCGACGCGCGCGCAACATGCCCTGCAATCAATTGGCGTCGACGACCGCTTCGCGGATGCACCCCCATTGCTGCCCAATTTCTCGCTCCCCTGGGATCAGACTCGAGAAATAGAGAGCGAAAATGTGATCTGGAATGGCCGCGCCAATGCCCCGATCAAGGTTGGGGCGGCGATCGCGCCATCAGATGTTTGGCTGACGACAAAATCCATCATCTGGGGGAGCGGAATCGGTCAAGGCATCAATCGCATTCCGCTGGCACTTTTACAGGACATGGTTTCGACACGGCTGCGGGACCGCCTCGGCACACCGATCATCTACCTGGCGATCGGCAGTGATCTCACCGGCAGGTTCGAACTTCCCTTCCTCTTCAATCTTGACCCCACACCAGACCGCAACTTCCGCGAGCGTGGCGCGTTTCTTGTTGGTTTGCGATCGCGAGGATTGCCATCTGGAACGTTAGCCGCCCCGAGCCAGCCGTGGCGGGGCGATTCCAATCCCGACCCGTTCGAATCCGAGCCTCCCGAAAAGGAGGGGGCGCCAGCGGAATCATCTGGAGCGACGGAATCGATTTCCGAGGAGTCGATGGAACTCCTGAGCGCAAATGAGTTCGTTAAGAAGTTGGACTCGAAACCATTGCCTGATCCGGATATGGACCTGCTGAAGTCGGCGGTAGAGCGTCTGGTCCCAGGCGAACCTGAACTTCAGGACGATCCGACAGAGCGATTCCTCCCCTTAAAGGTCGTGGATTCATTGTCATTGGCAATAGAACCAGCGAATGACCCGAGTGAGGATGTCGTACTGGCGGAATGGTCATTGGCCGACTTCCCGGCCGATTCCCCGACACAGGATCTTCAGATTGCCGCCGCCTGGCATGACCGGAAAGACGATTATCCTCCGATTGACGAAACAGAAGGTTCAACACTCGCCGATGACGAAATCAAGATCGTCGTTGCCAAAACGGAACGACGGGTTGAATCACCGATCGATATGATCTTTCGCGCTTCGTCGACCGGATCGAATGACGCATGGGCAAACATCAAACAGTATGAGGAACTTGCTATCGGGGCGCTTTCCGATGTACTTCACGTTATCGGCGGGCGTGTAAACGGCGACCTCTATGCCAACCTGACTGAAACAACTCCGAGTTCATGGGAACAAGCGCAGGCATTGGCCGAGCTCGCATCGCTTTACTCGACGGGAACAGTCACTGCTCACATCGCCGCCTTGCGCCGGGAGCGAATTCTGGCCCTCGGAGAGGTCTGTGTTCGCTTACGGACCCTGGTCGAACTCTTCGACGGTGGGTACTTGGCACCGGAAGACCTCGAGAGCAGACGGGTAAAACTGATCTCCAGACTCTCGAATTCGCTGGTTATCGCCCACTGAGTCGCGTTCGGTACCGTTGTACTTTCGAGTGAAAAGTGTTGCGTGGTACCATTCTGGGATTGAGAGCGAAACCCCCTGTTTCCAGCGTGCGTTTCAATCATCACCACGTCGAGTACAACCCGACGCCGCCCCATTTCGTGATCTGGTAGAGCATGAGTAACGGTCGAATCGCACGCGCAAATCGTCGATACCCTTCGGCGAGACGAAAGAAAGCCCGGTATCAGGGTGCGCTGATGGCGCGCCGCACTGTCGGACTTCCGCCGCACCTTCTTCCAGGGCTAACAAAGCGCAAGAAAATAAACAGCACCCGAACAGCCGGGATCCTGATTGCCTTTTCCGCACTCCTGTTTCTGACCTTGCTCGTTGGTGCGATCGGGTTTGTCTCCTCCACTGCTGCGGCGATCAGTGGAACGGTTTACGCCTATCGCGAGGTGAACAAGGATCTCCCGAACGCGGCGGAAGTCGCAGTCGATACGTTCGAAACGACCAAGATTCTGGATCGCAATGGAGTACCCCTGCAGCAAGTCGATCAGCAGGAAGGCGGATGGCGAACGTTCGTTCCGCTTAACCAGATCTCCCGGTACGCGATCGATGCCACCATCGCTTCGGAGGACGCGACTTTCTGGTCGCACTACGGAGTCGAGCCGATTGCGCTCATCCGCCTGGCGGTCATCAATCTCTCTGGATCGGGCACGTCAGGCGGGTCGACCATCACCCAGCAACTTGCACGAGGGCTCTACCCGGAGCAGATTGGCACCGAGCTTTCGCCAACGCGAAAGTTCAAAGAAGCGCTGGCCGCAATTGCGCTCGATGACGAATTTTCCAAAGAAGACATCCTCACGATGTACCTCAATCAGATTTTCTATGGGCAACGTTCCTACGGAATTGAGGCCGCCGCCAACACCTACTTCAATAAAAACGCCAGCGAACTAACCCTTGGCGAAGCGTCGCTCCTCGCCGGGTTGCCGCAAGCTCCATCTTTTCTCGACCCGACTGTGCGGTTCGATCAGGCGAAGATTCGACAGCAGTATGTGCTGAATCAAATGGTCAAACTCGGATACATCACGGAAGCCGAGGCGAAGTCCGCGTTCGACGAAAATCTGGATCCACAAACCCGCAACGGAGCGGTTTTGCACGCGCCACATTTCACCCAATACGTACGCGGATATATCGAGGATCACTGGCCTGGCGCGCTCTACAACGGCGGCCTGACCATCACTACATCACTCGATATCGAACTTCAGGAGCAGGCTGAGCAGACCGTTGCCAACGGCGTGGCGGAAATTTCCGGCTACAACCGGAACAATGCGGCGATGGTCGCGATGGTGCCATGGAGCGGGCAAATTCTCGCGATGGTGGGTTCGGCCTCGTTCGATGACCCCTTCATTGGAGGTCAGGTTAATTATGCGATCGAAAAACGCCAACCCGGTTCGTCAATGAAACCGATCGTCTACGCAGCTGCCTTCGAAAGCGGGTGGAACCCCGGCACGGTCATCATGGACGGAACGCTGAAGGAACCAACGGGCGATCCTTCAAACCCCTATTACGACCCCAACAACTCCTCCGGCAATTTTTACGGCGCCGTCAGCGTCCGCACCGCGCTCGCAAACTCCTTCAACATCCCGGCCGTGAAGGCGATCAAATACGCGGGGATCGAGCACGTGATGGATCTTGCCAAGCGGATGGGGATGGAAACGAGTCTCGACCGCCCCTACTACGACTACGGTCTCTCGCTCTCCCTCGGGTCAGGCGAAGTACAACTCCTCGAGCACACGAACGTTTATGCCACCTTCGCCAATGAAGGCAAGTACGTGCCCGCCAATCCGATTCTCAAGATCGTGGATTCGCAGGGCAACGTCCTCTACGACGTCGAAAAAGACAAACCATGGGAACAGGCAACGCAGGGACTGAAGGCTGAGTATGCGTATCAAATCACCTCGATTCTGACCGATAACGACACTCGCTCCATGATCTTCGGTGAGAGTAATCTCTTTGGAAACACACAGGAGGCGCTGGGTCGACCGACCGCCGCTAAATCAGGCACCACTGACAGCTGGCGCGATATCTGGACAATGGGCTACACCACCGATCTCGCGGTCGGCGTCTGGGCTGGGAATACTTCGTCCGATGGTAGCTCGCCACCGGAGTTGCCAGAACTCGATGGCATCGCGGGGGCAGGTCCGATCTGGCAGGACATGATGTTCCTGATGCATCAGGATTCCCGCTGGTCTCAGTATCTGAAAGGTCCGAACGGCAACACGCTGCCTGAGGATTTCCCGGTCCCGGCTGGCATCTATGAAGGCAAAATCTGCACCGCGACAGGCGGCAAACCGGTTGACGGCTTCGAAACCCGGACGGAAGTGCTTGTCCGTGGCGAAGGTCCGTCGCTGAGATGCGATCAGATCTCGGCTTATGACGCTGAAGAACTCGACAAAGAGCAAGAAGATATGAACGGCAGCGGCGGTGGCCGTTACGTTGGCGATGCATATGATCGCGTTGCGCGCTACGCCGATGCGGTGCGTGGTTTCAACAGTGGTGGATCGATCTTCGAAAGTTCACCACCTATTGGGGAAGCGGGCAGCAATAGTATCGATAGCGGTTCGGGTGAAATCGTCGCGCCGGAACCAACGGTTGATTCCCAGGTCCCGACTGAGACAAGCAATTCACCACCCATCATTTCAACTGATGGCTAGACCGCTCGGATAGTGATGAGGCGGGTTGTCTGGATCGGCGACCCGCCTCATTCGCTTTCTAAAAACCAGATATTCCTATCATTTTTCCAACCGCAGGCCACCCATACGTCATCCCCCGGCACAAAACCAGTGAGATAGAACTGATCTCTTCTTACCATATTGTCGAGCTAAATTACATAGTTCTGAGGTGTCACGAATACCAAACGGGCTATCTTACCAATGAAGATCACCACGTATCTCGTTGTTTAATACTGAGCGATTCTGCACGAAACATTTACGAAAAGCGATCGATATCGCCAGAATTTAACATTCTGGGAACGTGACGTCCTGGCTCGGAGTCTTCCATTGGTATCAGACGATTCTTAGGGCCGTTTTATGCGGATCGAGCGCGGGACTAGTACTACCGGACAAGTACTTATGTCCTCGAATTGTGCCTTCAAAAGAGCTTTCGACTATTCGACAATTCACAGCAGTGTTAACTGGGCCTCTCCTTTGTGCAAAAGGTCATAGCCCAATCTGCACGCCCCTGTGGCGCAGGGCTGCACAATGCGTCGCAGTTCAAAAAGATCGTGAGGCTCGAATGTACGCCTGCAATTGTTTTAAACGTTCCTCGATTCCCCCGCTCGGAAGGTATTCGGCTGAACTGAGCAGACTTCCCTGGTGTCGGCTCACAATTCCTTCCTGCAAGCTCCTGACGACGCACTGACGTCGATCACTCGGATGTCAACCGGATCACAAGCATTGGTTCCGTCGATTTATCTACGCCCTCTCCACACCTCGGAGGATTCGCCTTTGCCGGGGAAGGGACGTGTATGCGTCCGAGAGGGCCAGGAGCAGTAGAAATGAAATCGCAGGTCTTCCGGGTTCTGTCACTAATCACACTCTTCGCCTCACTCGTGGCGCCGTTCAACGCCCTCGGCATTTCATCGGCACAACCCGTGACGACCGAAGCGCAACTTACGATTCTCCTGGTAGACGGCAACGGAGCACCGCTTGGTTATGGCTGTTTCTTGATTGTCGACGCTGATGGCTCAAACCATACAGCCTGTGACGACGATGGTGATGGCATGTCGGTCGCTACCAATCTCGCGATCGGTCAGGCTTCTGTCAGCCAGCAATCGGCCCCTGTCGGATACTCGAGCAGTGCCAGCGTTGCTGTTTCCGTAACGGAGGACAATCTGGCGAGCATCGAGCTGATCAGTTTGGCCGAGTCTGCGGTTTCCGATCCCTCTCCCCGAGAAACAGTAACGCAGACCATTACACCAGCAGCCACAGATACCCCGACCCTAACCGCAACTGATTCAGCAACCGAAACAGCGACTCTTGAACAGACCGCTACCGAAACCACCATCGAACCCGAAGTAATTGCATCAGAGTCCGCTTCGCCGTCAGCGACAACGGTCGAAACCGCTACTGCGAGTCCGTCTTCAACTGCCACGAAAGAGCGGCAGTTTCAAGTCACTGCTGAGGATCATTCTATTGGGATCACGTGCTCTTATTTGCCTGAAACGAATACCACTGATTACACCGTGGTCGTTTCCGAGTTGACTGGCACCTATTCGAATCCGCTGGTCGTCGATCTAACTCCTTATGATAATTATCTCTCCCCACTCCCAGTCATTACCTATAACGATACCTATGACAGCGGAACGCTCTTTCTCAACAAACCATGGCGTCGTATCAGCCTGATCGTAACCTGGCCGGACGGGGTACAGGCCACTGCGAATGCCGCATGCAATACCAGCAAGAACGTCACAACGATCTCGACCCAGGTCAAGGACAACGCGGACAACAACATTGCGAACGGTGCGGGGATCTCAGTCGGAACCCCAATTCACGACACTGCACTCCTCGCCGGTTCGACGATCAATGCGGGCGGAACCGCGACCTACAAACTTTACAAAGGGGGTGCCTGCACCGGAACCGCAGTCTTTTCTCAGACAGTGGCCGTGACCAACACGGTCATTCCACCTTCGAACTCCCCGGTACTTTCGACCGAAGGCATCTACAACTGGCAAGTCACCTACCTTGGCGACTCAATCAATGCGACTTCGACCAGCGCCTGCGGCACAGAATCCTTCATCTACGGAAAAGCGTCGCCCTTAATCACAACGCAAATGTCAAACGCGTCCGGTGGAGCGACCATCGCGGATGACGGATCACTTCCCGTCGATTCGTCGGTGAAAGACCTGGGATTGCTAAGCGGAGCCACTGCGGATGCCGGTGGCACAGTCACGTACAACCTCTATCAGAATGTGAACAACGACTGCCTGACCGGTCTGGTGACGAGCGACACACAAGCGGTGACCAATGGCACAGCAGTCCAATCTGCCGCGTTCGGACCCTTTGCAACCACCGGTACCTACAATTTCCAGGTTGTTTACAGCGGTGACGACAAGAACAACGCGGTTACCAGCGCCTGTGGCACCGAAACCTTCACGATCGTAAAATCGGTGAGCGTTACCACAACTACCATGAAAGCCGCGTCAGATGACAGCGTGGTGGCTGACGGATCATCTGTCCTCATCGACACTGCGATGTACGACACGACAACGCTCACCAGCGTGACATCAGATCGATCCGGGTCAGTTACCTACAACCTGTACTCAGGGTCGACCTGCTCCGCACCGATCTTCACCTCAACCAAAACCATTGCTGCCGGTGACCCAGTTCCCGCCTCAGATCCATATGGATTTCCGGCGGTCGGGACCTTCAACTGGCAGGTTGTCTACTCAGGCGATTCCCGAAACCTCGGATCGAGCAGCGTGTGCGGAAGTGAAACCGTCAATGTCATCAAAACGGACCCCGTGCTTACGACGGACATGCGGGACGGCGACGATCAGTCACTGCCGAATCGCTCGATCATCGTCCTTGGTAGCACTATTTATGACACTGCCACCCTTGCAGGCGCATCATCCGTTCCGACCGGCACCGTCACCTACAATCTGTACAAGAGCTACCTTTGCAGCGGAACGCCTATCAAAACCTACGGTCCTTTCACGCTCACCATTGACGGAACCCTACCCGACGCGCCGCCGGATTCCACCCTCGCTACAGGCACTTACAACTGGATCGCGGAATACAGCGGAGACGCGGGGAACAACGCTGTATCCAGCGCTTGCGGAACAGAGGAGTTCTATGTCGTCGGCAATGGACTGGGGGCCGATTCCGACGTCATTACGGATATGCGCGATGCTTCCAACAATTCAGTTCCGGACGAAACCCAGGTAGCATTCGGCGACCTCCATCACGACACTGCCACGCTAAGAGGAGTCACCGAACATGCGGGTGGAACTGTCACATTCTCACTCTATCGCGGGGAGGATTGCAGTCCAGGAAACCTGGTTGGTGACTACACCCCATCGGTGGTGAATGTCGTCGATGGTGTTCTTGTCGGCGGCTCGGCAGATTACGATTTCCCGATTCAGGGAAGTTACAACTGGATCGCTGTGTATAGTGGCGACTCGAACAACAACCCGACCACCTCAGAATGTGGCGAAGAGACACTCAATGTCGGCGGGAAGTTCACACGTGTCACAACCACCATGCACTATGCCTCGGACAACTCCATTCTGGCCGACAACACGTCGGTTTTGGTCGGCACGCAGGCGTACGACACTGCCGTCATCGCCGGTTCGACGTCGGATGCTGGCGGCACGATCACTTACAACCTCTACGCGACGATCGACTGTTCGGGAACGCCGATCTCCACAAGCACCTCGACCGTAACGAATGGTCTCGTCGGCGTCCAATCCGCGACCGCCACAATCAACACAGCGGTCATTCACAACTGGAAAGTGACGTACTCAGGAGATATCAACAATCGCGGGTCGTTCAGCGCGTGCGGCACGGAAACCATCATCGGCCAGCTTCAGCCCACCGTCACCACGACGCTCAAAACTGCCGCGAATGCCGTCGTGGCAGATGGCGAAACGGTTGTACTTGATACCGTACTGAAAGACACCGCGAGCTTTGGGAACACCGCGACCGCGGCTGCGACCGGAACCGTTGTCTACAACCTCTATCGATCAAACCAGAATTGCACGGGCACTCCGGTTTTCACATCCACTAAGAACCTTTCCGGCGGGCTCATGCCAAATTCCTCAAATTTCACAGCTGCTTACACCGAAAGCTATGACTGGCAGGCGGTTTACAGCGGTGATACGTACAACCGCTCGGCAACCAGCACCTGCGGTTCAGAATCGTTCTCCGTGACGTCAGCCACCAAATTTATCACCGCAACAACCATGAAGCAGGGATCGACGGTGATCGCGGACGGCGGACAGGTCAACGCCGGATTGAGCGTGACCGATACCGCTACCATCCGTGGCACCGAGGAATTTGCCGGAGGTACAACCATTTTCAGGTTGTACAAGAACAATGACTGCTCGGGAACTCCTGTCTTCACCAGCACGAAAACCGGCGTTACCAGTACCCAATCACCGAAATCCGACGCGTACGTCCTTCCAGGTTATGGAACGTACAACTGGCAGGTCACCTACTCGTACAATGGTACAGACGTCGATTCGACAAGTGTCTGCGGGAGTGAAACGATCAAGGCGATCTCGACCATTGCCCGAAACATTCCTATCACCTGCAGCTATTCCGTCAACACCAAACTCTCATCGTATCGCGTTCGCGTTCCGAAACTCGACAATTCGGACCCCGAACCCGATCCGAATCTGCTCATCACAGTTCACCCATTCGGCGATGACCTGACGCCGTTGACTACCTTCGACTATCACTATTACGACAGCAACAACGCGACAGGGCTCCTCACCGGAACCTCCTGGCGATTCATGAGCGTCGATGTAGTGTGGCCGGACGGAGTAACCGGAACAGCGTCCGCAGGTTGCAACTCAGATTTGCGAGTTCCTGTGCTCCGCACCACGATGAAAGATTCCGCGAACGCCACAATTGCGCAGAACCAGATTCTGACGAATGGCACAATCGTCCAAGACACGGCGGCTTTGACCGGCGGCACGATCAGCCCGACAGGAACGATCACGTACGAACTCTTCAATTCGAACAACTGCTCGGGATCGCCAGTCCTTACCGACACGCTGACTATCACCAGCGGCAGTCCGCCCCCGGACTCACCGCCATTCACCATTGCACAGAGTGGCGCCTATAACTGGGTGGTCACCTACAGTGGCGATCAGTTCAACAAACCCTCAGTCAGCCCTTGCGGGTCAGAGAGTTTCTTTGTCGACGTAAATCCTGTCAGCATCACCACTCAGGCGAAAACGGGTTCGAACAATATCCCGGATGGCGATCCAGTAACGGCCGGAACACCCGTTTTCGATACAGCCACGATTACCGGTGCAACCGGGAACGCTGGTGGAACGGTGACGTACAACCTGTATGAGGCCGATTCAAACTGCATTGGGACACCTGTTGCCACAAGTACAAAGAATGTGACGAATGGGGTTTTGCCAGCCGGTAGCTCCTTTGCCATCTCACCTCCAGGGTCCTACGACTTTCAGGCGGTCTATAGCGGCGACGCCAACAATCAGGGCGCGATGAGCATCTGCGGCGATGAGTCGCTCGTAGCCGAAATTGCCACGCCGACGATCGCGACGCTACTTTCGAGTGACTTCATTCTTCCTGGAAACAGTGTCAACGATACGGCGACTCTGACCGGAGCATCGGTAAATGCGAGCGGAACGGTCACCTATTTCGTGTATGACACCATCGATTGCTCCGGCACGGCGGTGTTCGAACTCGGACCAGTCGATGTCGTCAACGGCATTGTTCCAAACTCCGCCTCACAGCTCTTTGCTATCCCGAACAACTACCAATGGCAGGCGGTTTACAGTGGCGACGTCAACAATACAGGCGCGAGCAGCGAGTGCGGTACGGAACCTCTGCTCGTCGGCAAAAAGACCCCGACCATCCAAACGCTGCTTTCGACTGATACGATCACGGTCGAAAGCGCGGCTCACGACACCGCGACGTTGACCGGATCGACCGCCACCGCATCAGGCACAGTCACCTACACCGTCTATGACACAGCTGATTGTTCAGGCACTCCCATGTACACCCTGGCTTCGGTGAACGTCGTCAACGCGATCATTCCGAATTCCGCCGATCAAACCTTTCTTGTTGCAGGCAAGTATCAATGGCAGGCGGCGTACAGTGGCGACGCATTCAACGAAGCCGCAACCAGCGAATGCGGGACCGAGCCTTTCACCGTCGAGAAGAAGAACCCGTCGATCTCTACTCAGCTCGAACTCGGGTCGACACAGATCGTCGATGGTGGAAGCGTGCTCGCCGAATCCCTGGTCAACGATACTGCTCTGCTGAGCGGAGCGACCGCGGATGCTGGCGGAACAGTCACGTATTCCTACTACGACTCAGTCGATTGTTCCGGAACGCCACTGAATACCGACGTGCAAACCGTGACGAACGGAGTCGTACCGCCGAGCGATCCCTTCACCTTCTTCTATGGCAATGGTTCGTACGAGTGGCAGGCTGTCTACTCTGGTGACGCCAACAATGAGGGCACCACCAGCAACTGCGGCGACGAAACGGTGACCATCACCAAGCGCACCACCTCGGTCGCAACGCAACTGAAGGCCGATGGAACGGTAAGTATTGCTGACGGCGAGAGCGTTCTCGCAGAAACTTCCATAAATGACACGGCGGTGCTATCGGGCGCTACGTCAAATGCCGGCGGAACGGTCACCTACACATATTTCGCGACCAGTGACTGTTCCGGACCCGCCCTGAACACGAGTATTCAAACGGTTACGAATGGCAACGTTCCCGCGAGCGCGGCCTTCGACCTCTTTGTCGGAACGGGCACCTATGAGTGGATCGCAGTCTATTCCGGCGATGTCAACAACGTCGGGTCAACCAGCGAATGTGGTGACGAAACAGTCGCAGTCAAGAAACGGCCGACCTCGATCACAACCCAACTGAAGGCGAATGGCTCGTCCGACATCCTGGACGACGCTATCATTGCGGAAACGCTTGTTCACGACACGGCGCTCCTCTCGGGCAAGACCTCGAATGCCGGAGGTACCGTTACCTATACCTATTACAACACCAGTGACTGTTCAGGGTCTCCGTTGAATTCAAGCACCAAGACTGTCGAGAATGGGATCGTTCCGCCAAGTGACGCATTCCTGCTCTATGTCGGGACCGGGTTCTACGAGTGGAAAGCTGTTTACTCCGGTGATGAGAACAATGAAGGTACATCGAGCGCTTGCGGTGATGAGACCGTAGCCATCATCAAGACGCAGAACCCGTCGATCGTTACCCAGTTGATGGCCAATGGCACGACACAGATTCCTGACGGAGGAAGCGTCGTCGCCGGGACACCGATCAACGACACCGCAATCCTTCTCGGCGTCACCTCCAACGCGGGTGGATTCGTCCGGTACTACTACTATGCGACCAGTGACTGCTCCGGCTCGGCACTAGCTACCAGCCAGAAGCAGGTCATCAACGGGATCGTGCCACCAAGCAAGTCGTATGTCATTCTCCCAGCCGGAACGTATCAATGGCGTGCCCAGTATTTCGGTGACGCCAACAATCTCGGCGCCTCGAGTGCCTGTGGCGACGAAACGGTGGTCATCGCCAAAACCAATCCCACGATCACAACATTGCTCTCCCGGGAATCGATCGATGTTGGCGGACGTGTCTACGATACGGCAGAGATCGACGGCGTCCTCAGCGACGCTCGCGGCTCAGTGACCTATGTTGTCTATTCCTCAGATGACTGCGCTCCCGAGAGTGAGATCGCCCGACTCGGACCTGTACCAGTGTTCGGAAATGTCGTCTTCCGGTCGCCGAGTTATCAGTTCAACACGCCCGGCAACTACCAGTGGCGCGCGTTTTATTCTGGAGACATCAACAACAACGAAGCAGCAAGTGTCTGCGGCACCGAACCTTTGGCGGTACATGTCATCCCAACACCGACAAGCACACCGACGAATACTCCGACGCGGACGCCGACAGCGACCGCGACGAGCTCTCCGACAAGAACTCCGACCCCAACACGGACTCCGACCAGCTCGCCGACCGCTTCGAACACGCCGACTGCGACCAACACACTGACGCCAACAACTACTGCGACCGCAACCGCGACGAGTACGCCGACCATGACGGCGACGAACACGCCGACCGCGTCGAATAC
>Ga0105046_10003769_pt1 | contig 24089 bp, 16 predicted proteins | sample MAT03_FD_78385 | JGI IMG/M metagenome (GOLD analysis project Ga0105046, IMG submission 78385) | Freshwater microbial communities from Lake Fryxell liftoff mats and glacier meltwater in Antarctica - MAT-03 (megahit assembly) | ecosystem: Environmental > Aquatic > Freshwater > Ice > Liftoff...
CCCGTCAGCGTTCTAAACATCGGAGACTTGTTCAACAAGTATCAGGCAGCAATTCCGGTTGACGCATTGGAACAGTCATCGCTGAAGACAGCGAAGATCCACATGCGACACTTTGAGCGACTGCTTGGGGGCAAGAAGACACTGCGATCCATTACAACTGCCGACCTGCAGTCGTACGTGACAACTCGATCCGGTGAAGCTGGTCATTGAGGTACAATCAGTGCCGCTGCAATCCGCAAAGAAATCGCGACACTGGGGTCGCTCTGGAATTGGGCGATCGCTCAGGGGGAAATCAGCAAATCATATCCCCGCACAGGACTGGTGTTTCCGAAGCGAACTGAGAAGCCACCATTCCAATCATGAACGGAAGCGAAGCAAATCAACCAGAACGACTCGAGTTGTTTCACTCTCAGCAAAACTTTCGGAAGTATTGTCGCATTGGCTCAAAGTGAAACTGGAGAGTGAGTTCCTGTTCCCTGAAGTCCATGATTGTTTTCGTGATCGAAAAAAACAGGATCAAGAAGGGGTGAAGCAACCTGATGAAGCTTCACATCATCTGACAAAAGTGTTGGCCACCAGCGAATGGGAAAAGCTTCGAAGCTGGCAAGACTTCCGCCACTCGTTCATAAGAAATTTTGCGACTCAAGGTGTCGATCAGCGTTTCATCAACGCATGGGTTGGTCACCAGAGGGAGGAACAACGACTACGTTTCGCTACAACATGATTACCTGTGAGAGCAAACTCTTTCGCCAGGCGGATGTGAAGTTCAACCCGGAAGAATATGAGACATCTCAAATCTTCTACACCAGCAAAGATGGCACAAAAATCCCGATGTTGCTGTCCTAATAAAAAAGGCATCAAGCTGGATGGAACGAATCCAACCTTAGTTATACGGAAACGGCGGATTCAATATCTCGATCACGCCCAGGTTCAGTGTCAGCCGCCAGACATGGATGGAAATGGGCGACGTCCTTGCTGTCGCGAATTTGCGAGGTGGTGGTGAAGACGGTGAGCCATGGCAACTGCCGCGCCACCGCGCCAGACGAATTTCCCCAGAAATCTTTTCCCACGACTTTGTGATGAGCAAACCAGATCGACTGATGATGATCATGATCCGGGGTGCCGGGGTGTCCCATGCGAGTCAGTATGGCTCCTGACGGCGCGACGACGGGAAAGAAAAATGGCCGAGGATAGTCAACGTCGGAATTCCGTCGAAGCACCTCACGGCCGTCGATTTGAAACGACCACCTGGTGCTGGGGAGCGGAATAATTTGACATCTTGAAACGCAATTCATGTTCAACCACTCCCGCAAGAACAATGCGACAGGCAAACGCCTGTTCCAGCCTATTCAGGCGAGGCAAAAGCATATCAGGAATATGGTGGTGAAGGTGAACCGAAGGCAGGCATCGGCAGGTTTTGCTGGACTTCCAGCTTCGCAATTCATCTTAGGGAAGATCGGTTTCCCACAGTTCGACTGGCGAAGAGCTAACGATTGTAGCTGGGCAGTTTCTGCACATGGTGTGCTAATAGAGACGACGTTCAAACATCAGTCCGAATCATTTCATGAAGTGACGAATCTCAGAGTATTGACGCCGCTGTTTCGTTCCGGGAGCGACGAAACAGCGAAAACGGATACTAATGTCAAGACTCGGAGTGATCAGGGATGTTCATCAAGTCATGGATACTTACACCGTCGCTGCAGTTGTCGCTGCTGGCCTTCACGGCTTCCGGGATGTGTTCGGCTGCGGACAAATCCCCGTGTGTGCCAGACATCGCGAGCCAATCTGGTGAGTCTGGTTGCGGTGAAACTGGTTGCGGTGAAGCAGGTTGTGGAGGCATCGCGGACTGCCTGTTGTGCGACTACAAAGTGTTTGACGCCAACAAAATATTTGACAGTGTGGCGGGGGAGAAGCCGCTGTTCACATTGCCAAAGGACAAGAAAGCTGGTGACTTCACATACAGCGCAGGAGGTGAGCTTCGCTACCGATATATGAATGAGGCAAATCGATTGCGACCGGGTGGGCCAGGGCGTTCAGACTATGATCTTTGGCGATTCACGCCCTATATCAAGGCCGACTATAACGACTTCATTGGTGGCTACGTGCAGGCGATTGATGCATCCATGTTTGGTCTGGATGCTCCGTATACCGCGACTCCGCTGGACATCAATCGTACCGACATTCTGCAGATGTACGCGGAACTCAACCTCGGTGAGGTGGGTGACGGAAAGCTCAAGTATCGTTATGGGCGTCAGCTTTTGCAGTATGGAAGTCAGCGACTGTTGTCACCGCTGGGTTGGGCGAACACGATGCGAAACTTCGAAGGTCATAAGATGATGTATACCAACAGTAACTGGGACATTGATGCCTTTTCGATGCAGAGCGTCAACGCCACTTCCGGAAATATCAATCGACCCTATAGTTTTGACCAGGCAAATATGAGTCGCCAGATCAGTGGCGTGTACTCGACGTATAAGGGGGTCGAAAACAACACGTACGACTTCTACTACTTGTATTTTGACGAACGAAACTCCAGCCCGACCCTGATGGACGGTCGACGTCACACAGCAGGAACTCGTATTGCCGGCAAACAACCAATCAAAGAAGGCAAAAAACTCGTTGGCACCTGGAATTGGGATGTGGAAGGAGCCTATCAGTTCGGCCAGGATAATTTTGGTTCCTCAGATTATCGCGGCGTCCAGGCTGGCATGCTTGGCGCACTCGGCGGGTATACGTTTGAAGGCGTTCTATGGAAGCCATCTCTGGGCAGCATCTTCTACTACGGCTCCGGCGACAAAGATCCGACGACTGGAAACATTACGACCTTCAATACACTCTATCCCCTGGGCCATGCCTATTGGGGTCAGATCGATAATCTATCCGGCCAGAACCTGCTGGATTACGGAGTCCAGTTCGGCGTGAAGCCTCACACAAAATTTAACGTTGTCAGCCAGTGGCATTACTTCGATCAGGCTCAATCGACTGACCGGATTTACAATGTAGCTGGTGCGGCATTGCCCGGAAGCGGCAAGGGGAATCCAGGGAACGAACTGGATATCGTCGGAACATACACGTACAGCAAGTCATTCAACCTTCAGACCGGATACTTTTGGTTCTTCTACGGCGATGCCATCAACAAAGGTCCACTCGCGCGTTCAGATGCCGAACAGTTTTATCTGCAGTTAACGTACACGTTTTGATAAACCTCTGGGTGTATTGCCCCGTCTCCCATCTTTGAAAGCCGTCAGCAGTTTGTTCTGTTGGCGGCTTTTTCGTTGGTAGCGAAAGATGAAGAGATCCTTAGAAAGTTGGCGAGCGGTGCGGGATCAGCCCACCGGTACTATAACCCAGACACTGGTCCAATGCGTAAGAACAAAATCGCTGGAACGGCATCGTACCGACAAGCTAACGCACATGCCGCTCGCCGGATACACCAGAACTCACCCTCGAACATGCAAGCGGATCGGGCACCTTTGCTTTGGACGGAAGCACAAGGTCGCTATGGATTCCGGTGTCGAAGAATGAATAACGTGGAGTTCCACGTATCAGTCCAATCGAAAGTACTGAATGACGCGAAGATACACCACGCAAACTGAGGAAATCCGAAGATCGGCACAGGCTTTGCCAAAGTATGCCGATGAGCAGCAGCCGAATTTGTGCTCATCATCGACAAATATTTCATCGGAGCCATCGGTGCCATCGCTACCTCGTATTCCTTCTCGACTGATTGACCGTCTAATTGTATTTGCGTTGATGATCGTGCCGTTCGGCTGTGGCGAATCACAACCGGTGGAATCGACAGGAAAGTCAGAGACATCCGCACCGGGGGCACTTACGCCACAGTCCGCCGAAGGGGCAAAAAGTTCTGCTGTCTCGACAGAGATGCCCGCCGGAACGGCGCTGGAACCAGCCGCTGCATCGGCCGCATTAGAGCTGGAAAAGACGGCTTTGAAATTGGGGTTTATCAAACTGACAGACTGTGCGCCACTTGTCATAGCTAAGGAAAAAGGCTTCTTCGAGGACGAAGGAATTCAGGCGGAAGTGGTCGCTCAGCCGAACTGGAAGACACTGCTGGATAATGTCATCAATGGCGAACTCGATGGGGCACATATGCTGTCCGGTCAGCCAATTGCGGCCACGATCGGGATAGGTACAAAAGCTCCAATCGTGACTGCGTACACCATGGACCTGAACGGCAACGGAATTACCGTTTCGAATTCCATTTGGGAGCAAATGCAGGCGAATGATGAAACCCTGAAGTCGCCAACACCTCCGCATCCCATCAAGGCCAACTCTCTCAAGCCCGTTGTCGAGCAGATGCTGGCGGAAGGCAAGAAGCTGCAGATGGCGGTCGTGTTTCCGGTATCGACTCACAACTACGAGCTTCGCTACTGGCTGGCATCGGCCGGGATTCATCCGGGGATGTATTCAGTAGCAGACACCGGTGGTCGCACGGATGCTCAGGTCGAACTGTCCGTCACGCCGCCTCCAATGATGCCGGCGACTCTGGAAGCTGGCAATATTCAGGGTTACTGCGTCGGCGAACCATGGAATCAGCAGGCAGTCGCGAAGGGTATTGGTGTGCCTGTGGCGACGAACTACGATATCTACAAGAACAAAGCTGAAAAGGTTTTTGGCGTTACAAAACAGTGGGCTGACGAGAATCCCAACACGCACATCGCCGTGGTGAAAGCACTCATTCGGGCAGGCAAATGGCTGGATGAAACTGATGCCTCCGGTCAGTTGAAAAACCGTGAAGAAGCTTGTCGTATCCTGTCGCGGGCTGACTACGTTGGAGCAGACTTTGACGTCATCCGAAACTCGATGACCGGTTACTTCTACTTTCAGAAGACCGACAAGCGTGAGATGCCTGACTTCAACGTGTTCTTCAAGTACCAGTGCAGCTACCCGTGGTACAGCGATGGTATCTGGTTCCTGACGCAGATGCGTCGTTGGGGGCAGATCTCAGACGCAAAGCCGGCCGAGTGGTATGCCGCGACGGCTAAAGAAATCTATCGCCCCGACGTGTATCGCGAAGCGGCCAAACGATTGATCGAACAGGGGCTGCTGACGGCTGATGAAGTCCCGGCCGACGATACGGATGGCTACAAGCCGCCAACCAAAGATTTCATCGATGGCTTGTCCTATGACGGGAAAGATCCGCTGGGTTATCTGAAGCAGCATGAGATTGGGAATAAAGAATAGCGGTCGAATCCTTGAGCCGCAAAGCGCTAGCTGCGGGTTCGTTGTCTTAAGTTTGCCGGGATGTACCCGCGGCTAGCGCCTTGCGGCTCACAAGGTGGAAAGCGATGCAATGAAGTTTGGTCTAATAAGATTTCTGGATCTCTCGGGGATGACATTTCTCACCCCGATTGTTCGGCTGATGTACGGTGAAGAACCTCGTACGCAGTGGAAGAAAATCGGGCAGTTCATCGTGATCCCGGTGTTGTCCATCATCGCGTTTTTGGTGCTGTGGTCGCAGATTGCCCCACGGCACAAGACGAAGTCGGGCGAGGTTCCAACTCCTTCGGTCGTGTGGAACGCGGCTGTCGGAATCTGGGAATTCCACGTTCGCGAAAACGACAAGCAGCAGGCCTTTGAACTCACCGGCGATTCGCGTACATCTCGTGCAGCTGAGATTGATGAACGCTTGAAGGTTCTGGATTCGCTGGCGGCGGAGGCTGACACACAAGTTGCGGCCGCTGAGTCAGCGATGTCCAGTCATCTGGCCGCAAAGATCGCGGGCCTCCAGAAGAAGTCGGTCGTTGAGATTGCAGAACTCAAGGCACAATCAGAAGCAAGGCTGGTCAACCTGCAGAAGCTGGCGTCTGAACTCAAAGCGGATGACAAGGCCGCGCGCGAACAACTGGTGAGCGAAGTGAAGGCGCATAACGCGGCTGAGAAACTTGCTGCTGAAAGGCTCCAGGAAATCCGCAGCGACGAAGACGGTCTGCGTTCCGAAAAAGACCCTGTTCTGATGGCAGCCCGGACGGCTCAAACCGCGATCGCGGATGAAAAGCAGTATCTCCTGAAGATGTCCGAGCAACTGACTCGGGCAAATCGTGAAGCGAAAGTGACAGAAGCAAAGGCCAAAGTCGATGCAGAGCTGCCGTCCTATGCCAGTGCCACCGGTGTGGAAGCGCTGGGTATTGCAAAACGAATTGCTGCTGCCGACGAACGCGTCGAAACAGCGACAAACGCCGAGTACGCAAAACCGTGGACTCTGCCAGACCAGATTAAGCGCAGTCTGGCATGTGTCTTCTTCGGGTTCTTTTTGGGCTCAGTGATTGCCATTCCGATCGGGATGCTGTGCGGTCTGAGCCCGACGTTTATGGCTGCGATCACTCCGTTTATTGCTCTCTTCAAGCCTGTTTCGCCGATCGTCTGGCTTCCGATCGCTTTAATTATCGTTGGTGGTTTCATCCCGGATCCGGACAAGCACTGGTTCATTACGCTGCTGGCTGAGATTCCGCTCGTGGGTCGACTGAAGATTAATCCGGCATTCATTGCCTCAGGGGTCACGGTGGCGTTGTGTTCGCTGTGGCCGACGCTGGTGAATACGGCATTGGGTGTGGCGTCGATTGACAAGGATCATATGAACGTCGCCCGAGTGCTGCGACTGGGGTTCTGGAGTCGCATGACAAAAATTGTGATTCCGTCATCGCTGCCGCTGATGTTTGCCGGGCTGCGAATTTCTCTTGGTGTCGGCTGGATGGTGTTGATTGCTGCGGAACTGCTTTCCTCAAGCGAAGGTCTTGGAAAATTCATCTGGGATCAGTTCAACAACGGTGCGAGCGATTCGTTTGCTCGCATGGTTGCTGTGGTATTCGTCGTCGGAGCCATCGGATTTCTGCTGGATCGCATCATGATCGTGCTGCAGCGAAGTGTGAGCTTCGACGGGGCTCCAGCGGCGTTGTGATTGGAAACAGGATTTGAGATACCAGATTTGAAATTTCAGATTGATACACATGTCGTTCCTTCAACTCAAAAACGTCAACCTCGGCTTTGGGCCAGCTTCGAACAGAACCGAAGTGTTGCAGAACATCAACCTCTCGGTGAAAGAGAATGAGTTTGTCGCGATCATCGGCTACTCAGGAAGTGGCAAGAGCACACTGATGGCGTTGCTGGCGGGTTTGCATCAGCCGGATTCAGGAGAAGTGTTGCTTCGGGGAAAATCGGGCGGCGAACCTGGACCGGATCGTGGAATTCTGTTCCAGAATTATTCGCTGCTCCCCTGGCTGACGGTCTCTGGAAACATCGAACTCGCAGTGCGGCAGGTCTTTCCAAGACAGACGGCATCGGAACGGAAAGCCTGGATTCAAAAGTACATCGACATGGTGTCGCTGACCAACTCCGAATGGAAGAAGCCGCATGAACTGAGCGGCGGAATGCGTCAACGACTGTCTCTGGCAAGAACTCTGGCCATGCAGCCGGAAGTATTGCTGCTGGATGAACCGCTGAGTGCTCTTGATGCCCTCACGCGAGCCAACCTGCAGGACGAGATCGTGCGGATCTGGGAACAGGACCGACGCACGGTGGTGATGATTACCAACGACGTTGATGAAGCCGTGCTGATGGCCGATCGCATCATCGCTCTTACACCTGGCCCACGAGCGACGCTGGGACAATCGTTCGATGTCAAACTCGAACGTCCACGGGATCGAACCACTCTGAATTTCAACAGCGACTTCAAAAAGCTCCGGAATGAGGTGACTCGCTACATGCTGGACATCAATCTCGAATCTCGCCGACTGCGAGTCGCGCGAAATCCGGAACTTCCGGAATTGTCTCCGATTGATTTTAGGGCGGCATGAGATCGGAGACACCTATGACCATCAACACCGACCGTCGATACGTCGAAATCGCCAACCTGACGAAGGCTTACCCGAATCCATACGGTGAGCCCGTCAAGGTTGTTGAAGACTTCAATCTGATTCTGCGACGAGGCGAAGTTGTGTCCGTGATTGGTCACTCAGGCTGCGGCAAATCGACAGTGCTGACAATGGTCGCCGGGTTGAATGACATCACGTCGGGATCAGTTGTTGTTGAGGGCCGAGAAACTTTGGGGCCGGGGCCGGATCGTGCCGTTGTGTTTCAGTCGCCATGTCTGCTTCCGTGGATGACGACGTTTCAAAACGTGATGCTGGGAATTGATCAAGTCTATTCGCACGGCACCAAAACCGAACGACGCCAAATCTGTGAGTATTATCTCAACGCCGTTGGTCTGATCGATTCGATGCACAAATATTCCAGAGAAATGAGTGGCGGGATGCAGCAGCGAGTTGGGATCGCTCGTGCGATTTCGCTGAAGCCTCGCATGCTGTTGCTGGACGAACCTTTCGGGCGACTGGATTCGCTGACCAGGATGGAACTGCAGGACGTCGTTCTGGAAGTCCTCGATCGAGAACAGATTACCACGATGTTGATCACTCACGACGTCGATGAGGCCATCTACATGTCGAACCGTATTTGCATGATGACTAACGGCCCAGCGGCAACGGTAGGACAGGTGCTCGACCTGCCGTTCGAGCGACCTCGCGTCCGTAAAGAACTGCTGGAGCATCCTGACTATTACGAGTTTCGTGGCTCTTTGATCGCGTTTCTCGAGAAGCAGGAATCGAGAAAGTCGGCACACGGTCACAAGTTAACGGCAACTCAACAAGCACGTAAGGCCACGTACAACAGTCAGCCGCAGCCGTCACTGGAACCAGCATCGTCAGGAGCGGGCCGATGACCAGTGCTCCATCAGGAACACAGGCGACTCACGCCACACTGATTCATTACATCGAAGTCTGGAACGTCGAGCAGGACGGACAGTCGATGCAACTAGCGAGCTGCTGTAGGCTTCGCGGCAGTCTGGTGGATTCAGAAACGCCGGAGAGATTTGTGCGTAACGGCGAAGGTCTCGCTGGGATGGCCTGGAATCAGCGACGTGCCGTCATCCTACAGGAAGCGCCGAGCGAACTGCTGGATCGAATCGGTGCGAAGAATGGGATGGAACTTGCGGCGCTGATTGCGTATCCGATCATGAAGGGGCAGTCGGTCGTCAGCGTGATCGTGTTTGGTATCAGCCTCGGTCCAGGGGCGTTCGAAGTCTGGAGCCGCGATGATCGGGATGAACTTTCCATCAGCGCGAGTTATTACTCTGGACTGAAGAGTTTTGAATTCATCAGCCGCCATGTGAGGTTTCCGAAGGGGGCTGGATTGCCGGGGGCTGTCTGGAAAACGGGGCAGCCACGTTTGGCGTCTGACCTTCCTCGCAGCTCAGGATTCATGCGTTCGTTTGCGGCGGACGAAACAGAACTGAACACGGGGCTGGGGCTTCCGGTGGGATCAGCGGCCGGTCATTCAGACTCAATTCTGTTACTGCTTTCGTCCAACAGTAAACCGATTGCCTTGGGATTCGAAATCTGGCAACCACAAGCATTATCGAACACTGCGGCCGAAGCGCCGAATCTGACTCGAACGTCGGCAGATTGGAGTGTGCTTACCAGCAATAGAGTTCCAAAGACGGACGCAATGATTGCAGAGACGTGGACTTCGGGACTTCCTGTCTTCAACACGTCATCGCCGTCTGATGCTTCTGCGGCGGATGCGATCGATAGTGAGGAACTCCTCCGCGCCTTTCTGTCAATTCCTGTGTATCGCGGTGTTGAAAAAGTGGCTGTCGTGTTGTTCGGTTTTTGACAAGGTTCGATCATGATTTCTACAGAACAACAAACAATCGTCGTCGTCGGCAACGGCATGGTCGGCCTGCGTTTTTGTGAGCAGCTCATTGCGTTTGATGAACTGAAGCGGTACCGCATCGTCACGTTCTGTGAAGAAGCACGAGCAGCGTATGATCGAGTCGGACTGTCGAACTTTTTCGCTCACCGCGATGCCGAGAAGCTGATGCTGGCTCGACGGGAATGGTATGAATCTGCCGGGATCGAACTTCACATCGGCGATCGGGCCATTCAGATTGATCGCGACCGCAAGATCGTTCGATCACTCAAAGGCGTGCAAGTTAGTTATGACAAGCTCATCATGGCGACGGGTTCCTTTCCATTCGTGCCGCCCGTTCCGGGGATTCAGAAGCAGGGGATTTTCGTTTATCGCACGATCGAAGATCTGGAACACATCATTGCCTACGCAAAGAAATCAAAGACCTGCGCGGTGATTGGCGGCGGGCTGCTTGGACTGGAAGCAGCAAAAGCCGCGTTCGACTTGGGACTGCAGACACATGTCATCGAATTCAGCCCACGCCTGATGCCTCGGCAGCTGGACGAAGCCGGATCTCGCACTCTGTTGCAGAAGATTCGCGACATCGGAGTTCAGGTCCATTTGTCAAAGTCGTCGAAGGAGATTCACGGTGACGGCAAGATCCAAAGTATCGAGTTCACAGACGGCTCGTCGCTGGAATGCGACATGCTCATCGTGTCGGCCGGGATTCGTCCGCGAGATGACCTGGCGAAGCAATCCGGACTGCAGCTGGGTGATCGCGGCGGCATCACCGTCAACAATCGATTGCAGACCAGCGATCCGGACATCTTTGCTATTGGCGAATGTGCGTTGCATGGCGGCATGATTTACGGACTAGTCGCTCCCGGCTACGCCATGGCCGAAACAGTCGCCGCGAATTTCTGTGGTGATGATCGAAACTTTGAGGGAAGCGATCTTTCCACGAAACTCAAGTTGATGGGGATCGACGTGGCCAGCTTCGGCAACTACGAGGCGGGTTCCGATGTGGCCAACAGTCTGACATGGGAAGACCCGTTTTCCGGCATTTACAAGAAGTTGCTGTTCTCACTCGATGGTAAGACTCTGCTCGGTGGAATGCTGGTCGGCGATGCATCTGACTATGGCTCATTGTCGGTCTTTGCAAAATCCGGCGCGCCGCTGCCGTGTGCGCCGCATGAATTGATTCTGGGCAGTTCGCAAGGATCGTCGACCCTTGGTGGTGTCGATTCGATGCCGGATTCGGCACAAGTGTGTTCGTGCAACAATGTCACCAAGGCGGCCATTTGCACGGCGATCGATGAGAAGAATCTGGAATCCGTGGCTGCCGTGAAATCGTGTACTCGTGCAGGCACTGGTTGTGGCGGTTGTATGGGCTTGGTGACGGACCTGTTTCAGGCTCGCATGAAGGCTGCCGGCAAGGTCGTCAACAATCATCTGTGCGAGCACTTTGCGTACTCGCGGACTGAACTGTTCGCTATCGTCAAAGCCAAGAAATTCACCACGTTTGCAGATATTCTTCAGCACTGCGGAAATGGCGGTAACGGCTGCGAAATCTGCAAGCCAGCGGTGGCATCGATCATCGCGGGGCTCTGGAACGACTACATCCTGAAGTCCGAACATCAAACGCTTCAGGACAGCAATGATCGATTCATGGCCAACATCCAGCGAGATGGCACGTACTCCGTTGTGCCTCGAGTGCCGGGTGGAGAAATCACACCCGAAAAACTCATCGTGCTGGGCGTTGTAGCGCGCAAGTACAATCTCTACACCAAGATCACTGGCGGCCAGCGAGTCGACTTGTTCGGCGCGAAGGTGCAGGATCTGCCGTCGATCTGGGAGGAGCTGATCGATGCGGGATTTGAAAGCGGCCATGCGTATGGAAAGTCATTGCGAACAGTGAAGAGCTGCGTCGGGACGACATGGTGTCGCTACGGTGTGCAGGATTCCGTGGGCTTCGCGATTCGCATTGAGAATCGCTACAAGGGAATCCGTTCGCCGCATAAGGTCAAAATGGCGGTCTCGGGATGCACGCGCGAATGCGCAGAGGCGCAGAGCAAAGACGTGGGCCTGATCGCGACCGAGCACGGCTATAACCTTTACGTCTGCGGCAACGGCGGAACCAAGCCCCGCCACGCAGAACTACTGGCGGCGGACATTGATGAAGAAACCGCCATTCGATACATCGATCGCTTCTTCATCTACTACATCCTGTCGGCCGAGCGACTGACTCGAACGTCTGTGTGGTGCGAGAAACTCGAAGGCGGCATCGAACACATCCGTGATGTGGTTGTTAACGACAGGCTGGGGATTGCGTCCGAGCTGGAAGAGATGATGCAGTATCTGGTGGATACGTACCAGTGCGAATGGAAAACGACCGTTCAGGATCCGGAGAAGATTCGCTGGTTCCGCCAGTTCATGAACACCGACACAACAGAATCGTGTATCGAGGTTGTTTCCGAACGAGGTCAGCAGCACCCTGCAGATTGGCCCCGTGAATTCGTGTCGCTGGGGCAGTTTCAGGAAATGGTGCAGAAACAATCGCACTTTGAAGCCACATATGCTGCTGAATCAGAACTGCCGTCATGGGTCGACGTGGGGAATGTAAGTGACTTTCCGATCGACGGAGGAGCGACCATCCAGCGCGGCAAAGTTCAGATAGCCGTTTTCAATTTCACAAGTCGCGGTGAGTGGTACGCATCGCAGAATATGTGCCCTCATCGCAAGGCGTTCGTGCTGTCTCGCGGGATGCTGGGAGATGCTCAGGGATCTCCCAAGGTCGCCTGCCCGATGCATAAGAAAACATTTTCGCTGAAGACCGGCGATTCGCTGCAGAGCGAGGAATACTCAATCCGCACGTTCCCGGTGAGAGTGGAAGGCGATCGCGTTCTGCTGGAACTTCCGTCCATGCATCTTCTGGATCAACTGCTGGCAACCGAGATTGGCTGCAAGCTGGCAACCTCGTGTGAAACCCGTGTGCTACAGGAGACGACGATGTGACCTGTTCATGAGCCGCAAGGCGCTAGCCGCGGGTGTCTTCGCCGCGTTTTTCAATCAACAACCCGCGGCTAGCGCCGTGCGGCTCACATCCGGAATTTCTGTTCCAAAAATGACGACTACCCTTCCACAACTTCACGAACACTCTTCGCCTTCGCGACCAGCGTCGTCGTTGCATCCGGGCGATTTGATTTCGCAGTTGCTGAAAGAGCAGTCAACCCTGTCGGCCGTGGAACAGTTTTCGGAATGGCATCAGACTCACAGTGAACCCGAACAGGCAAAACACTACCGCAACCTGCTGCCGGCAACGATGCCCAGAGAAGGCCAACAACTGGCCTTTGAAGTAGATCTCGACAAATGTTCCGGATGCAAAGCCTGTGTCGTAGCCTGTCATTCGCTCAACGGCCTGGACGAAGGAGAATCATTTCGCGACGTTGGCCTGCTGCTTGGCATGGCTGAGGACTCCAGTGCGTTTCAGCACGTGACGACAGCCTGTCATCACTGCGTGGACCCCGGTTGTTTAAACGCCTGTCCGGTGAACGCATATGAAAAAGATCCGGTCACCGGGATCGTGCGGCATCTGGACGATCAGTGCTTCGGCTGCCAATATTGCACTCTGGCGTGTCCCTACGAGGTTCCCAAATACCACGCAGCGAAAGGCATCGTTCGCAAGTGCGACATGTGTAGCCAGCGACTCTCCGTCGGAGAAGCACCGGCCTGCGTTCAGGCGTGTCCGCATCAGGCCATCAGTATCCGCACGATTGAAATCGCCTCTGTCAAGTCCGCTGCTGCGTCCACAACGTTTCTTCCGGACTCACCCGATCCACGGATCACGCTTCCGACCACACGCTTTATTGGCAAGGCATCGAATGGCCAACATCTTCGCGCGGGAAATTATGCGACTCATGCGCTGGAACAGGCGCACTGGCCGCTGGTCATCCTGCTGGTGTTCAGCCAGGTTTCGGTGGGACTCGCGACGCTGGTTTTATTGCTGAACGGCCTGGCTTTGTCTGACACGGCGACTACTACGTTGCTGGTGATCGCTGCGGGACTTGCCACCATCGCCGCGGTCAGCAGCACACTGCACCTGGGACGACCACAATTCGCCTATCGAGCGATCCTGGGCATTCGGCATTCGTGGCTCAGCCGAGAAATCGTCGCCTTCGGAGGGTTCATACCTCTTTGCTGGGTATCGGCATGGTTGTCGTTTGCAGACTCTTCCTTGCTTGCGGCCAGTCTCACGGCGGCGGTCGTCTGCGGAGTCGCAGGAGTGGCTGCGTCGGTCATGATTTATCACGTGACTCGTCGACAATTCTGGAAGGCCAACCGATCTGCACCTGCGTTCCTGACCACTTCGCTTGGGGTGAGTTCGTTGCTCGTGTTGCTGGCGATGCAGCTCACATTGTCGGATTCACAGTATATCCTGCGGCATCAATTGGGCAGTGTCGCAATCATCAGTGGGCTCGTCAAACTGTGGCTTCTGAAGCAATTGCTGACTGGCCATGCGAACGAATCGCAGATCGGCGGAATTCAACTGCGGAAAAGCGTACGCCTGCAGGCGATCAGCAGCGGCGTGTTGGTGTTGCTGAGCAGCGCGATTGTCTGTGCGCCAGTGACGTCGGTTTCCATCGTGATCACAGTAACGGCAATCGTCGCGGGGCTGATTGCGGAACTCACCGAACGATACTTGTTCTTCCGTGCAGTTGTGCCATTGAAAATGCCGGGGGTCGTGAAGTCGTGAGCATTCCCGTAACATCGATTCCAGGAAAGCTGCTGCGACTTCTGCATGATCCCAGCGGCCCGCTGACTCGTGAACTACTTCTCAATCCATCGGCCTTCGGACTGGCAGGTCGCGTTGATGCGCATGCGGCTGAATCCGTCGTGATGTCTGTGTGTGGCTATTGTTCAACGGGCTGCAACCTGAACGTCCACATGCAGAATGGTGAGGCCGTTTCGCTCAGTCCGGCGACGAATTATCCCGTCAACCTCGGCATGGCGTGCCCCAAGGGCTGGCAGGCGCTGGAAGTCCTTGACGCGCCCGATCGCGCCACGATGCCGATGCAGCGTCGAAGGCGTGACGAAGCTCTGCAAACGGTGTCATGGCCTGAAGCCTTGAATAGTTTTTGTCAGCGATTCAAATCGATCCAGGCAGAACATGGCAATGACTCGATTGCGTTTATCAGCACGGGCCAGATTCCGACAGAAGAAATGGCACTGCTGGGATCGCTTGCCAAGTTCGGAATGGGAATGGTGCACGGCGACGGGAACACTCGGCAGTGTATGGCGACTTCAGTTGTCGCCTACAAGGAATCCTTTGGCTTCGATGCCCCGCCGTTTACCTATGCCGACTTCGAGGAGTCGGATGTACTCGTTTTTGTCGGCGCGAATCCTTGCATTGCCCATCCGATTCTATGGGAACGGGTCACTCGCAATCGACATAACCCGGAGATCATCGTCATCGATCCGCGGCTCACGGAATCCGCAGCTCAGGCAACGCTGCATGTCCCGCTGAAGCCCAAGGGCGATCTCGTCCTGCTGTACGGACTGGCAAATGCGCTCATCGCTAACGGCTGGATTGATCGCGGCTACGTCGCTCGACATTGTCAAGGCTTCGAGCAGTTTGCTGCCTTTGTGGACAAGTTTACGCCGGAAGTGGTCTCGAAGCAGTCAGACGTTGCGCCGGCCATGCTAAATCGACTGGCCGAACTGATTCATCAGGGCAAACGAGTTTCGTTCTGGTGGACGATGGGTGTGAATCAGAGTCACGAAGGCGTCCGCACGGCTCAGGCGATTATCAACCTTGCCCTGATGACAGGAAACATCGGTCGGCCTGGCACAGGCGCTAACTCGATCACCGGTCAGTGCAATGCGATGGGGTCCCGTCTGTTCAGCAACACAACAAACCTGCTCGGCGGGCGAGACTTCAGAAATCCCAATGATCGTCAGGCTGTCGCCGATATTCTGGACATCCCGGAGAAAAATATTCCCCAACAGTCGAGCTGGGCCTACAGCGAAATCATCGAAGGCATCCGGACAGGTGCGATTCGCGGTCTATGGATCGTGGCTACGAACACGGCCCATTCATGGATCAACCAGAACGACGTGCGGGAGCTGCTTGCAAAGCTTGAGTTCCTTGTCGTGCAGGATATGTATCATTCCACCGAAACTGCGGTGATGGCGGATCTGGTGTTGCCGGCTGCTGGCTGGGGCGAGAAAGAAGGCACGTTCATAAATTCAGAACGTCGCTACGGTGTGATTCGGTCGGTGAAGAAAGCTCCTGGACAGGCGCTGTCGGACTTTCGAATCTTCCGACTGATCGCAGAATCCTGGGGATGCGGCGACCTGTTTCGCGACTGGACGAATCCCGAAGCCGTCTTCCAAAAACTTAGGCAATTGTCCGCCGGTCAACCGTGTGACATCACAGGAATCGCTGATTATCGAATGCTCGATCAGCTCGGTGGCGTTCAGTGGCCGTGCACTCCAAATGACGCTGCGGCTCTGATTGCTGCGGCAGCATCGACTTCGGAGAATCCGTTCACCGCCAACGAACGGCGACTCTTCGCGGACGGCCGTTACTTTCATCCTGACGAGTGCGCTCGATTCATTTTTGAAGACCCACAACCGGTCAGTGAGCCCACCGATGCGGAATATCCCATCACCTTACTGACTGGTCGCGGGACAGCGTCGCAGTGGCACACTCAAACCCGCTCAGGCAAGTCGGCCATTCTTCGTAAACTCTATCCTCAGGATGCCTATCTGGAGGTCAATCAGGAAGACGCGAAATCGCTTGGGCTGATTGACGGAGATCAAGTGGAAGTCAGCTCACGCAGAGGAACCGTTCAAATGCGAACTGTCATCACGCCTTCGGTTCGACCAGGACAGGTTTTCGCGCCCATGCATTACGAGTGTGTTAACCAGCTAACAAAGTCCAACTTCGACCCCTATTCACGACAACCCAGCTACAAGGACTGCGCTGTGAGACTGCAAGCATTGGCGAACGCTGGTCTGCGCAAAGTCACTGACTTTGCCGAAAGAGATGACCGATGAGTGTAGTGCCATCGAGTGTCGTGAAGACGTCGGCCATCGTGATGGCGGTTTGTCTGGATGTTGACGCAAACCGATTAGCGTCAAGCATCGCGGAGTCTGCAGGACTTCGCTTTCGCCAGTATTTGTCCGTAGAGCGAATGCTGGAACAGGCGACCCAAAATCATGTGGGTTGCATTTTGGTTCAGTTTCCGGGCGATGATGCTCAAGCTGCCACATTGTTGCAACGTTTGATGACGGCATTTCTTCAGATGCCCGTGGTTCTGCTTTCGGAAACTTGCCGTACGTCTATCGCCGTGGAGTTGATGCGCAGTGGGGCGTTTTCGGTAGTCGAGTATCCAGTAGAACGAGATTCGCTGCAGGAAATCATTCAGGAAGCCTGTCAACTCAGCGTGGACGTTCAATCTGCGTGCGAAGAATCCAACAGCGCGCGAACTCGCATGCGCGAAGCGACTGACAAAGAACTGGAGGTTCTTGATTTAGTGATGGCCGGCCGAAAGAACAAGGAGATCTCGGAACAGCTCGGCATTACCATTCGAGCCGTCGAAGACCGTCGAATTCGCCTGATGAAAAAGCTTCAGGTTGAGTCTCTTGCTGAACTCATCGAACTTGCGGTCGTCTTTCGCCGGGCGAGGCGCGACGAACGCCTTTCTGGTCGTCTCGTTCGACGAGCCAGTCAACCTCGCCGCTATGTGCGAGGCGTTGAAGTGTGGGAGCCCAATGCCGACCGTTCAAGGCTGCTGCTCACGCAGAGCACTTATCGAGACGCCGACGCGATGGCCAGTATCAGCAAAGATCTGTCCTTTGCAATCGGGGAAGGTCTGCCGGGTGACGTCTGGAAAACAAGAATGCCCGTTTTCTATCGCCGTTTGACATCCGCTCCATTTCGTCGCAGCAATGCCGCGGCTGCGGCCGGTCTGACCACCGGTGTGGGACTTCCGATTTTCTGTGATCGAAAGATTGTGGCCGTCGTGCTTTTGTTACTGGACGGCGGCGAATCCTTGAAGACAGTTGTTGAGCACTGGCGAATCTCCACGAGCTCGCAGCGATACGAACTATTTGGCGGCATCTATTCAAACTGTGAAAAGTTGCGGCGTCTCAGTGAGCACGTCTTCTTCCCAATCGGAGAGGGCTTGCCGGGAGTGATTGCCGAGCGTCAGTTGCCGTATCTTGGAACCCGTTTCGCCGACGACAGCAATGCCGTCCGAGGCGTTGCGATCGCCGCCGAACAACTGCATTCGGGACTTGGCCTGCCCTTAACTGACTCCGGAGCGGATTCTGACGATGTCGTCCTGCTATTCAATTCCGACACAACTCCACTGTTTCGCATGCTCCAGGTCTGGAAGCCGACCGAAGACGGTTCGTCGGCAACGCTCGTCAGTGAATCTCTCGATGGCGAACGTACACTTCAGTCCAAATGTGGGCGATCACTTCCCGGTGACGCTGATTCACTCTTTGCCAGTCTGCTAAAATCTTGGCAACCGCGAGTTCTGAGTGATCTCGAATCAATGCGACTTTTAACTTCCGACAACAGAACGTTTACGCCGTCTCTCGCCATCGCAATCCCGACATACCACCAAGGCAAACTGGTAGCGATTTCTATATTGTTGGATTAGCGGTTGCCCAGATCAATTTATTCTTCGCGCGGGCAGAATAATCGGCTCCTGGATCACGCTCGGTCGGTGCCGACATTCGGGAAGCCAGGAAGTGCCTCATGGAGCAATGCCAGCACGCCAAACAGCACCGCCGCAGCGATCGGTACGACTTCCAGGCCTCCCGTTCCAGCCATGATCCCGAGCATTCCAGGTACGGCAGCGGCCCCGATCATCGCGGCCCCGATCTGGAATCCAATGGCATGCGTCGATAACTCCGTGCCCAGCCGTTGCGGTGTCCGGGACATTAGACAAGGGAAGACGGGAGCCAGTCCCAGTCCAGCAAGCGCAAGCCCGACAAAATCCGCTTCAACGGGAAGTCGGGCCGCGAAGAGCAACGCACCACATCCCGCACCAATCAAACAGTACCGAAGCAGGCGATCGATTCCGACCCGATCCGCGATGATGCCGGAAACCACCCGTCCAACGCCGATCGATCCCCAGTAAACTCCGACGGCAATGCCTGCCGTATCCGGACTGACATTTCGCGACTCCGTCAGCACAGTAAAAGTCCACTGACTGAACGTCACCTCAAGACCGGTGTACAGGAAGAACACGGCCATCTGCAGCCAAACAGCGGAATGCTGCAACACAGCCCCGGCGCTCATCGGCATGGGAGTCGCCTCGGTCACTGGCGACGTCTCGCCCCACGATCGACAGGTGATCAAAAATACGATTGACATTGCCAACATCGTCCCGCCAACAGATGAATATCCCGCGCTGTAGTGGCGACCATTGGCGAGAACAGTCGACATCACAATCGGACCGATCAAGGCACCGAAGCAGTAGCAGGCGTGCAGCCAGATCACCTGTCGAGCAGACATATGATGAGCTGCATAGCCGTTCAAGCCAGAGTCGATTGCCCCGGATCCAAGTCCGTGAACCAGTGCGCAAAGCAGAAACGCAGCCCATATCGGAGAGAAACCGAATCCAAACATGGCGACTGCGACAAGTCCGGTACTCCCGGCCAGAACCAGGCCGATGCCGAATCGCTGCATCCAACGTCCGGCGAAGAAGCTGCTCAACAGATACCCGACACCTGAGATCACCAGCACCATGCCGACGGCGCTTTGACGCAGGTGAAACCTGTCTCGAACCGACGGCCACGCCACGCCGACGACCGCGTCGGGCAGTCCAAGACTAATAAAACCTATAAAGGCTAACGTGAGTAACAAATAACCGGGGCGAGCGCGAATGTGGCGATTCCTTGGGCGGGTTCTTTCGTGCCATGGGCCATATTGTGGCAGGGTTGGCAAATCGTCGCAATCCGCAACGTGTACTGATAGGCTACCATCGCGGACAACAGTAGCGAAAGTCGTCAAGACTTTCGGAGAATTGCTGGCCTGCCGAAACTCTTGACGAGTATCGCTACCCGAAAAGCAAGTCGAGAATGACACAAAATCCTCAACAACTGGATGTTTCTCAATCATTCTGCGTCATGCTTCATGACGTCGCACCGATTTACGCTTCGCATGTCGCAACGTTCACAAAGTCGCTGGCTCCCATGGTCGGCAATGCGATGTCCGCCGCCGTCGTGCCGTGCTGGGCAGGAGTACCTTTTTGCGAAAAGGACCGACCCTTTCTGGACCGCGTCTGCGCGGAATACGCAAACATTCAACTGCATGGCTATGAACATTTTCGACCGGGGCGCGGCGGCTTGAGGTCGAAGATCGCCGACGGCAAGGACGAGATGAATGGACTGGACTCGGCGGAAACAGATCGTCGCCTCGCAGCCGGTCAGGAGGCATTGGAACAATGGATGGGCCGACCAGCCACGGGCTTCATCGCGCCGACGTACAATATCGGTCTTGCCACTCCGGAACGACTGGCGAAATTCGGCATGCACTACACAGTGGGATATGGGCGCGTTGTGACATCAACAGGTCAGCGATTGACCTTATCCACCTGGATCTGGGACGTTTCGCCGATCCGTGCGTTATGTCATGCGGGATACAGGTTGGGGGAAATTCAGTACCGGTTTCGAAGACGTGCTCTGCCGTGCGTGGTACTTCATCCGCTTGATCTTGAACGTGGGTTCCTGCCACAGATTGAGCGCACCGTGCAAAAGTTGCTTCGCGCGGGGCGGCAGCCGGTGTTACTCGAGTCCCTGGGATATGGCACTACACCTTGACGTGTTCCGGCTTGATCATTTGTCCGGAAACAAATGTCGCACCGCGCCAGTGAGTGTTCACCAACCCCGCATGAGACAGCAACGCTCGCGCCATCGCGGCCATGACGAACAGGCGTCCGAGAGATGCTAACGGAGCCGCAGCCAACGGCGCTCCGACCAGGCGAAACAGAACGATGTCCTGGAAGCACCTGAGGCCAAACGCGATCGCAAACGCAAGTCCGGCACCGTGAGTTAACCATTCGATGCTTCCGGCCTGAAGTGCCTGAGCTGCGGCCCACAGCATCGCACCGAGCGGCAGTGCGAACAGAAAGAACATCCGGAAAAGTGTGACCATCAACTGCGCAGGCGTGAGTGCTCCCTTGAAGATACGACTCCAGCCATTCCACGATTCCGGCAACGTTGTGTACGAACCTGTTTGGTAGAAACCTTCGCCCTGCACGACCGCGAGTCGCAGTCCCGATCGTTTTGCAATGCGCGCAAGTTCAAGGTCTTCACTGATTTTTGAACGAACAGATCCCCATCCTCCAATCGACTCGAATGGTTCTCGATGGACCATGATAAATGCACCATTGGCGAAAGCATCTGGCCAGCGAGGGTCGCTGACTCGCTCTGGCCGCAGCCAAACCAGCAGAGCTTCTGTACAACACGGAACTGCCAGACATTCTCGCAGAGAATTCATCGTGTACTTCGCGCCGATGGAGAAGAAATCCACTTCGCGCTGGCGCATCTCCACGACGCTGGTACGCAGCGCCGCAGGGTGCAAAAATTCACAGTCGGCGTCGGTGAAGCAGATGATGCATCCACTGGCACTCTGCATTCCCAGATCCAGCGCGTGCGGTTTTCCGAACCAACCTGATGGCAATGAGGTCGCGTGTATGACTCGCAATCGCTCGCCGAATTCCAATGCCAGTTGGTCAAGAATCTTCGCTGTGTCATCGCTGCTGCGGTCATCCACCGCGACGACTTGCAGATCAATGTAGTCCTGACGAAACAGTGATCTGATGCAGGTCTCGATGCAAGCCGCCTCATTTCGAGCGGCGACAATGACGCTGAGCTTCGGGAGATCCAGTGTTCTCCGAGTATCCATCATCGGCCGCAGTGGCGAGTGTTTTCGGCTGGCGAAAAAGAATGCAACGACGAAGAAAATCCACAGACACACAATCATCCATGCGAACAGCGTGAATCCGTTTGCGTAGAGAAAGTCCATGAATACCACCCTAAGAACCGTCCCCAAAAGTACGTCAGGCTTTCCAGCCTGACACGCAGCAGAACGAGTCAGCCTACAAACGCTGAAGTACTTTCATTTCGACACGATTCCTTGACATCACGAGTTTGAAATGCCACTCACGTCCGACAAACGCAGATTGTCGTGCCTCAGGGGAGTCAAGTCAGCAGAAATGTGCCACAGAAACGGCCAATTCGGGTTAAAGCTGAGCGAGTCGTTGCAAATGAAACTTTCGGCCAACAAAAAAATGCTGTACAACAAAGCATGATTCATTCGAAAACGAGACAGATCGCGTATCGAAGAGATCTTTAGATTCATTATTTTCGTTCAGGAGACATTCCATGCGGCGAGTTGGTCGATACCACTCACTTGGATTGCCGGTTTCTTCAATTGTGGTTGCTCTGGGTCTCCTGAGTATAACAGTTGACGTTCCGGCTCAGGATGTTGTCTATAATCGCGAAGTGCGGGCGATCCTGGCGGAGAATTGTTTCTCCTGCCATGGGTTCGATCAGAAAACTCGCGAAGCCGGATTGCGACTCGACACGGCCGATGGTTCAACCGCAGTTTTGGAATCTGGCAGCGCGGCCATCATTCCGGGGAAAGTGGATGAAAGCGAATTGCTGAAACGAATTTTCAGCGACGATCACAGTACGCTGATGCCGCCCCCAGAATCCGGCAAACAACTCACGCCCGAACAGAAGAATATCCTGAAGGCATGGATCGCTCAGGGGGCGGAATATCAAAAGCACTGGGCGTTCATTCCGCCAGCGAAGACGGAACCGCCGACGGCTGATGGCGTAGGCTCAATCCAGCACAACCCGGTTGATGCCTTCATTCAGGATCGACTGAAACGAGCTGGGCTTGCGGCGTCTCCTGCTGCCGATCCCGTGACGTTGATGCGACGTGTCAGTTTGGACTTGATCGGACTGCCTCCAACGATCACAGAGGTCGATGCGTTCCTGAAAGCATTCGAACAGAATCCGGAAACGGCATACAGCAAGCTGGTCGATCAGCTCTTGAAAAATCCCCACTACGGCGAACGCTGGGGACGCTGGTGGCTTGATCAGGCTCGGTACGCCGACAGCAACGGCTACTCCGTCGATGCGCCGCGAAGCATCTGGAAATACCGCGACTGGGTCGTAGATGCGCTAAACAATGACATGCCGTTCGATGAGTTCACGATTGAGCAACTTGCGGGCGATCTGTTGCCCAACGCAACCGTTGCACAGCAAGTCGCCACAGGGTTTCATCGCAACACGCCGATCAACCAGGAAGGTGGCATTGATCCGGAACAGTTTCGTATCGACAGTGTGTTTGATCGAGTCGCAACGACCGGCACTGTCTGGCTAGGTCTGACCATCGGCTGTTGCCAGTGCCACGATCATAAGTTCGATCCGATCAAACACGACGAGTACTATCAGTTCTTCGCGTTCTTCAATCAGCAGGATGAGCCGAGTCTCACCGTCTATCCGCCGGATGCAGATCCGACGATGTTGAATGGCGAAAAGAAGCAAATCGAAGCTTCACTTGCCAAATTGATGGATGATTTTACCGATGAATTAGACGAATGGGAGTCGGAACTTACTGAGCCACAGCGTTCGAACTTTTCGAAAGAGGTTCAGAAAACTCTGGCGACCGAAAAGAAAAAACGCAACACATCGCAACGCATCGAACTCTTTACCCAAAGTCCTTGCGCCAATGATCAGGATTTCGTTGAGCAGCGAAAACGCATTGAGCAGATCGAAAAACTGTTGGCATCCGGCGTTTCGACTTTCGTCATGAAGGAACAATCGCAGCCTCGCAAAACCACTGTCTTCATCAAAGGCGATTTCACACGACCGGACAAAGAAGTCACATGCGGAACGCCGTCTGTTCTGCCGCCACTTTCCACGACGGACAAGCCGGTCAATCGCCTGGATCTGGCACGCTGGATCGCATCATCCAACAATCCGCTCACGTCGCGGGTGATCGTCAATCGAGTCTGGCAGCAGTACTTTGGACGCGGACTTGTCGAAACAGAAAATGACCTCGGACTTCAAGGCTCCGCACCGTCGCATCCGGAGCTGTTGGATTGGCTGGCGTTGGATATCATCGAAAACCACTGGAGTTTGAAAGAACTGCATCGACGCATCGTGATGTCGCATACGTATCGCCAATCGTCTCGCGATCGAGCGGATTTGAAGGCCAAAGATCCTGGCAACTACCTGTTGGGGCGTCAGCAAAGATTGCGATTGGATGCTGAAATTGTCCGTGATGTGGCATTGTCGGCCAGCGGCTTGCTGAGTTCCAAACTTGGCGGCCCACCCGTTTATCCACCGATACC
>Ga0105046_10003770_pt1 | contig 24086 bp, 16 predicted proteins | sample MAT03_FD_78385 | JGI IMG/M metagenome (GOLD analysis project Ga0105046, IMG submission 78385) | Freshwater microbial communities from Lake Fryxell liftoff mats and glacier meltwater in Antarctica - MAT-03 (megahit assembly) | ecosystem: Environmental > Aquatic > Freshwater > Ice > Liftoff...
AATTCTAGCAATTCAAGCGTTTCTGTAAAAAGAACCGTGTTTTCATCATAGCCATTTGCTTTCGCCATGGGCTTTAGGAGAAAAGGCAGATCTAAAATTCTTGCGCTTCCTTTTATATACACCTGCGCTGTGTAAGCATCCAAAAGCAGTTTGTTTATTTTGGCTCTGGCAATGGCCTTGCGCATAATGGAATACGCGGGGTCTTCGTTTCTGGAACCAATGGTGACTTCCCTGGTTTGAATCGCAACTTCTTCCAATGCGACGTCAAGATCTGTAAAAGTGCCTGATATTTCGATTTCCTTTTTTTGGGTTTTGTACCCAATGCATTGAAAATAAATATTGTAGGTTCCAGATGGAATGGCAAGTCTGAAATCTCCGTTTTCGTTGGCCATAGTGCCAAGGGCAATTTTTTCAACCCCGATGCTTGCAAACGGAATGGCTTTCCCATCCTTGGTCTTTATGCTTCCTTTTATGCCTGATTTTTGGGCAAAGAGCGCATTGTTAAAACAAATACAAATAAGTAAAAGGCAATAAAAACGCAGAGAACCGGGCATGAAAAATAAAAACAAACTTAATAGCTTATCTTTCAAAACGCAGCTCAAGTATTTTCATAGTTTTTTATCAGGGTGTATTGTGGAAAATTCATGATTGTTTGACGCCGGTGAGAACCACAGCCTTTGGAGAAAAGCACCTTATTCTAAAATTTCTGGTATTTGCAGGAAAGTGATACTGAGCCGGAATCCCCCGGAATAATGTTGTGAATTTTTAATACCCCCACTTGTGCCCTCTGTTTATTGTTAATAAAGACTATTACATCGTTTGCTTGTAGGGAAATAACTTCCGGATCCGTTGCATTAATATTCATAGTATCCAGATAATAGGCATTAACAGACTCGAATGCGTCACTTACTTTTCTGAAATAGGTGCGGCTGGAATTGTTGTAATAGTTAATCGGAAACTCATAGCCAAGGGAGTTTCTGAGTGGAAAAAGATAGGCAAGGGATCCCAGTCGATTTTCTCCCCTTTGCTGAAAATAACCCATTATTGAGTAGGAGTAGTTATAGTAAATCTCTAATTGAGGATCCACTGAAACAGTTGGAGATGGACTATTGCTGTAAAGAAGCTGTCCATAATCCCGATTTCGTGGACCTCCTAAATTGAATGGACCAGCCTGAATCAAGTCTTTAAAAGCAATATCGATTGGAATTTCTAAGGAAGTAGAATCACCGGAAACATCAAATGCAGTGATCTTCAATTTGAAATTTTTTCCTGATAAGTCTCTCTTTAGTTGAAAAAAAGAATTTGAACTGGAAGATGAGTAATATCTAAAAATATAGGAAGTGTTATACTCAACATTTAAGTTTCCGTAATTGTCGTATCCATTTTCTTGAAAAGAAATAACTCTGGCGCTTGTTTCTATGTTATTAGCCAATAAGGCTGCCTTCACTTTTACCAAAGTTCGAGGCGCATGAACAGATCCTGAAATCTTATAAATACCATCACCAGAAAACAACTGAACCGGGCTGCCTGAATAATGCTCATCATTCACGGAAAAATTAACAATCCGAAAGTCTACCTCCTTTTTTACTTTCAACAAAAGCTTGAAACTCCGCGTGGAAAGGTCGTTTTTAACAGCTTTCACTGTAATGATGATCGAATCTTTGGCATAACTTGGGATTCTGATTTGTTGGGTTAAAAAGATATAGTTGTAACCATTAAATTGAAATATTGAGTTCAGTGGAAATCTCTCTCTATTCGAATTTGCCAATGCAAAAGGATAGCCTTCAAGACTTTGCTCACCATTGCGATAATCTTTTGTGCGGATATCAATCAAGTTAATACTCTCGTTTGCGGTGAATCGAAAGATAAGTTTGATCACCTCGTTTGGGTTTATTTCAATTTCAGGGTTTGATCCGTTGGTTTCAGGATAAACCAACTTAATTTCAAATGGAGAATTGTTGAACACAGGCCCTGTGTTTGGGATTATGTCGGATGTTTTCTTGCATGCCAAAAAAGACCCTAAAATGGCTACAGACAAAATGCAAAAAAATAATTTACCAAAGTATCTTGTTACAATGAATTGAGGAAACGCTATCACTCGGTTGTGAATCATCATTAGCCTGGAATCATTAATTTTCATTTGGAGGTATTGTGCAAATTTTGAATGCCAAACATAATCATAATATTTTTCTCTGTTCAGCTGCCGTGTGTAACGAAAAAAAGGGACGCAATCACTTTTCTAAAAATATAAAAAAGCTGGTAGCAGATCTATCAGGTGGTTAAACACTTTTACTCCAGACATGTAGTAATGCTTGGCTTCGTGACTACAGTATTCTCACAAATAGGCCAAAAGCGTCTCCAGTTTCATACCTCTGGATCCTTTTAGCAAAATCAATGCGCCTTCAGGTTTGAGCTGATCTGCATATTGGTGTAAATCGTCTTTGAGTTCGAAATAAGTGGATGAAGGATATTTGGAATGGAAGGCCTTCATTTCTTTTCCTGCCACTATAAATTGGATTTGGGGATAATTTTTCGCCCATTCACCAAGGGCTGCGTGCTCTTTTGTTGAATCTTTGCCCAGCTCAAGCATATCTCCAAGGATGGCAATTTTGTTGTCGGCTTTGGCTTCCAGTAAATTTTCCAGAGCCGCCATTATGGAACTCGGATTGGCGTTGTATGCATCAGAAATGACCGTATTCTTTTCTGTTTTTACAATCTGAGATCTGTTGTTGGAAGGTTCGTAGCTCGCCACCGCATCGAGGGCTTTTTTAGGATCAATCTTGTAGAAAGATGAAACCGCCAAGGCAGTAGCCAGGTTGTTGAAATTGTATTTGCCTGTCAATTTGGTTGTTGCAGTTTCTCCTTTATAAGCAATCCGGAGAAAGAAATCGGATGCTAACATTTGGATTTCTGCATTGTCGCCCGATTTAGGGAACGCAAATCTTTTCTGGATTTTGGATTGCAGAACCAGGTTCCACTCATCGCTTGTGTTGATGAATGCCGTTCCAAGGTTGTCATGCAGAAAATCGAAAAGTTCCCCGTTCGCATTTGCCGTATTTTTAACTGTCTTAAATCCCTCCAAATGGTCTTTGCCAATGTTGGTGATCAGGCCGGCGTTGGGCTCAGCAATGTAGCATAAGTCTTCAATTTCATGGGTGTGGTTGGCGCCCATTTCTATTACAGCAATGTCGTGTTCCGGCCTCAACAAGAGCAAAGACAGCGGAACCCCAATGTGGTTATTGAGATTTCCAGGCGTTGAAAACACGTTTTTCTCTGTAGATAAAGCCCTTGAAATAAGTTCTTTGGTGGTCGTTTTTCCATTGGAGCCACAAATGCCAATAACCTCTTTTCCCCAAACCAACCGATGGTGATGGGCTAGTTTTTGCAAATCACGAAGGCCTTCTTTTACTTTTAATATTCTGCCATCCCTGATTCCGGTTTCTTCATCCACAACAACAAATGCAGCACCCAGTTCCAGGGCTTGTCTTGCAAACTGATTTCCATTGAAATTGGGTCCTTTCAATGCCCAAAACATTTGCCCTGCTTTTAAACTTCTGGAATCTGTGTTTACGCCCGAAGAACGAAGAAAAGCTGAATAAAGTGGTTCTATTTCCATGGCCTCAAATATGCAGGTTATAGGTGGATTAGGAATAGAATCGCTTCCACAGTTTTTCTCAATCAGGTAAAATTCAAAAGCCTACTTTCCCAAACTTTCTTCGACAGATTTATTGAATTCCAACAGGAACTCATCCAGGCTCACAGATCCCTGATCGCCAGAGCCATGTCGCCGTACAGCTACAGTATTGTTTTCAACTTCCTTCTCTCCAACTATGAGCATGAACGGCAGTTTTTTCACTTCAGAATCTCTGATCTTCCTTCCTATTTTTTCATCTCTGTTGTCCACCTGAGCCCGGATGTCATGCATTTCAAGTTTTTGTTTGACCTCTTCTGCATAGTCTGCATATTTTTCGGAAATAGGTAGAATCATCAATTGCTCAGGAGAGAGCCAAAGCGGAAACTCACCTGCACAGTTTTCTATCAACACAGCAATGAAACGCTCCATGCTTCCAAAGGGCGCACGATGAATCATTACAGGTCTATGTTTAAGATTGTCCGAGCCGGTATATTCCAATTCAAAGCGCTCTGGTAAATTGTAATCTACCTGAATGGTGCCCAATTGCCATTTTCGGCCCAAAGCGTCTTTTACCATAAAATCTAGTTTTGGTCCGTAAAAAGCAGCTTCGCCTAGTTCTGTAACAGTCGAAAGTCCTTTTTCGTGGGCAGATTCAATGATGGCAGACTCGGCCTTTTCCCAGGCTTCATCCGTGCCTATATATTTAGATTTGTTTTCAGGATCACGCAATGAAATTTGTGCGGTATAATCATGAAAGCCAAGCGATTTGAAAACATAAAGAACCAGGTCGATCACCTTTACAAATTCTTCTTTTACCTGATCTGGTCTGCAAAAAATATGGGCATCATCTTGCGTAAAACCCCTTACTCTGGTCAAACCATGCAGTTCTCCACTCATTTCATAGCGATACACTGTCCCAAATTCCGCCAAACGAAGAGGTAAATCCCGATAGCTGCGTGGTTTGGTTTTGTAGATTTCGCAATGGTGCGGACAGTTCATCGGTTTGAGCAAAAACTCCTCGTCTTCATCGGGCGTGCGAATCGGCTGAAAAGAATCTTTTCCATATTTTTCATAATGTCCGGAAGTAACATAGAGTTGCTTTGAACCAATGTGCGGGGTAATTACGGGAGAATATCCTGCCTTAACCTGTGCCTTTTTTAGAAATTGCTCCAAACGATCCCGAAGCATGGCACCTTTTGGCAACCAAAGCGGTAAACCCTGACCAACCTTGTCAGAAAAAGCAAAAAGCTCGAGTTCTTTTCCAAGTTTTCTGTGGTCCCTCTTTTTGGCTTCTTCCAGCAAAAATAAATAGTCCTTCAGCTCCTTGTCTTTTGGAAAAGTGACCGCATAAATTCTGGTCATTTGTTTCCGTTTCTCATCGCCTCGCCAATACGCACCGGCAATATTCATAAGCTTTGCCGCTTTTATAAATCCAGTATCAGGAATGTGCGGACCACGACAGAGATCGGTAAAATTTCCTTGTGAATAAAATGTAATGCTCCCATCCTCAAGATCTTGAAGTAGTTCCAGTTTGTATTCATCGCCTTTCTCCTCAAAAAATGAAATTGCCTCTGCCTTTGATTTTGGGGTTCTTACAAAAGCATTTTTTTGCCTTGCGAGCTCCAACATCTTGGCTTCAATCTTATCAAAGTCGTCTGAACTAATGGCTTGTCCTCCAAGATCAATGTCGTAATAAAATCCGGTTTCAATGGGCGGGCCAATGCCGAACTTTGTGCCGGGGTATAAGAATTCCAAAGCCTCGGCCATCAAGTGCGCAGAAGAATGCCAAAAGGTTTTCTTGCCTTCTGCATCGTTCCAGGTCAAAAGTTGAACTGTGGAGTCGGTATCTATTGGACGATTGGATTCGATTATTTCTCCGTTTACTTTGGCTGCCAGTACATTACGGGCAAGACCTTCAGAGATAGAAAGGGCTACTTCCATCGAGGTAGTTCCTTTTGTATACTGCCTTTGAGATCCGTCTGGCAGTGTAATGTTGATATGCATAATTTAATTCCTGACGACTACAAACTCGCCAGACGCTGCAAAGAAAGCATGATTTTCTTTTAGAAATTAGGATTGCCTCAAATGAATTGATGATTATTCGTTAGAAAAATGTCCCAATCAATATTCTTGATTTTCTCCAAAATATCTTTCCTTAAGGAAGAAATGAAGTAAAGCCATTGAAAGCGGAAAATCAATAACTTATTTCCATAATGCATATTCTCGGTTAAAAAAAACAAAAATTAAAACCATTGCTGTTGGTTCCAAGACTGGATTCTCTTAAAGCCAATTCATCCATAAGTAAAAGTCAGAATCACGGATTGAACGGATTTAAGGATGATACGGATTTGATGCATTTTCCGACCCAAACGCTGCCCATTCAGTTGAAAACAGGACTTTACTTTGCCAGAATGCAAACCGAAAAAGGCAGCATGACGGAGAAAGTGGTGGTGATGGAGTAGTTAAACGGTCTTGTTCTAAAAGCATCTTTCGTATATTTGAAATTAAAATACAACCATGTCCAGATTAGAATTGCTTCAGAATCAGGTAGCCGAAAAAGTAAAAATAAATGAGAATGAATTGCTTCTGGAAAAAATATTTTTCTGTTGGCTCCCGATCAAAAGGCTTTTGAAGTAAGGTTTTCAATAGACCTATAAGGTTTTAAAAACCTTATAGGTCTATTGAAAATACAACAATGCCTGGCACGGACTGCGGCCCGGATAGAAGTGGAAAGCCCGAAGCGGGTTGGATTTGCGGGGAGGCAGACTTGGAACACAATTGAGCTGAGAAGCGAAAATTGCTAGCGTAGCGCTGTCGGTTAAGCCGCCCAAAAATGAATTTCTGTTTGTCTAGGTTTCGAACCCAATTAAAAGAATATCATCTGTTTGCTTTTGGTCGCCTTGCCATTTTTTGTAAAACGATTCCATTTCTTCCTTTTGTATTGAAAGTGAAAGATGCTGAATCTGGCTTAATTCTGAAATCAACTGTTTGGTTCCCAATCGTTTTCCAGAAGTATTTTCAAATTGATCGGCAGCACCGTCTGTAAAAAGGTAAAATCTATCCCCTTGCTCTCCGGTCAATTCTAAGGTTTCATATTCTGAAAACTTGGGCTTTGCCGCCGCTAGCTGATTTCGGGTTCCTTTATATATTTGAACTTTGCCATCTGTAGAAATTTTTACGATTGGCCTACTCGCAGCTGCAAAAGACACATTCTGATCTTTTATCAAGACAACGGCAATGTCCATTCCATCGGCCAGTTCAGATTCAGGGTCTTGCTTGATCCTGCGTTGCAATCTTCGATCGAGCTCCAATAAAATTTCGGAAGGGAAACATTTGCCTTGATCTTCAACAATCTGTGAAATAAGGTTGGCGGCCAAAACTGCCATCATTGCGCCTGGAACACCGTGGCCAATGCAATCTGCAACCACTATAATGGTTCCATGCCAGGTAGATTTAGCCCAATAGAAATCGCCCGAAACGACATCTTTTGGTTTATAAAGTAGAAATCCGGATTTGATTCCGTTAAAAATGGTTTCGAGTGGTGGCAGTGCTTCTCTTTGTAACAAGGCAGCAAGCCTCAGCGATTCATAAATGGAGTGATTCTGATTTTCGAGAACCAGACTTTTCTGTTGCAATTGGTTTGATTTGATCACAATTTCATCTTTCTGCAACATCAGTTTGAAACTAAGCTGAGACAAATCATCTACCTGTGCCTTGATGATCGATTGATAACTAAGGCTCTGACTTTTAAAATTATAGACGATGAAGAAAAAAACGGTAATGGCGCAAATCAGGTTGGGATAATATAAAAAGCCAAGCTCAGAATCCGGAGTAATTGGAAATGCGGAATAGCGAAAATCATAGACCAGATAAATACCGAGAATAGAAAGGAAATAGGCAAAAATGACCAACTTATTCTCAAACATAAAAAATGGAATGCTGCCTAAAAAGAGCAAATAGAAATGATAGCCGGGCATTGCTCCATATCTGAAAATCAAATTGGCCAGTGAAACTATGATAAGAATGCACATGAAGTGCCGCACAAGATTTCGAAACCTTTTTTGACATAAAAAATAGGTTAGCACCACAAAGACAAGCGTACAAACAGCATCCCAAAACAAAACCGGCCTCCACAAACCCAAAGTGAAGATAAAGAGGCTAGGCACGTTGGTCAGAAACAAGAAAAGAAGCATGAAATTCGCAATCAGAATCTTCCTCTTTTCGTGGAAACTGTCGTCTGGCTCAGTGCCATAACCAATAAAAATTTTAAGCCATTTTTTCAATTGAAGGGATTTAAATCCATTTCGATATTAAATACCTTTGTGCTGCATTATTGGGCCAGCTTAATTAAAACTTAACCCGCGTAAGAATACTTGATGATAAGTGTACTATTGCGCTTTGGAACTCAACTTTATTTCCTTTCGTCTGAATATTAAAAGTTTAATCCGGTCCTTGAAACGGCCAACTATATTATACATAGCTCCGGTATAAACCTCAAGAATGTCACCGCAAAGGCCAACTGCTACCACGCCCAAAGTTACATTCATCTGAAAACGATATTTTCCATAAACAACAACAGCTATATACAGAATGAGCACAACTTCAATGATTTGGACTGTTTTGACAACTAGATCGTACCAGGATGGATAGTAATCGTGGATGTAAAAAAAGAAGACCACATTGAGGTAACAAAGGAAAATTGCCAAAAGAATTTCAGCCCAACCGCCCATTCTATTTATTGGCAAGTCTTCCAGCACCATGCTCAGAATGTTGGCATGAACCACAACACCAAACATATCTGGATACGCTTTGCCGGCATAGTTTGGATTCATGGGTGTGTGAAATTTATCTTCTCTGGTTAGTCTGGATTTCGGTCCAAAATCATCGCCCATATAACCCATGATCACAATTTTGTCCTTCAGGTTGATGGGGAGTTCTGATTGGTACACAAAACCAGATTCATCTTCATGCCCCAAAATATCGTCAACATCCAGGCTATAAAACATATTCGTATTGCCTTTGAAGTTGATCAATTCCACATCGTTGCCTCTAGAAAGAAACTTATTAACTTTGTTGCTATCCACCAAATTTGCGATTTGTAAGGCAAATGCCAATTCAGTATGGCTTCCAACTTTGTCTTTTGTTGGAAAAGTCCGACAGGTCAAATATTCTTCACCTCCGGCAGTAATGAGATTGCAAAAGCCCGATTTTCCATATTTTGCAAATTTCGAATTGCAATACAGCAAAGTATCGAAAGCACCACCTTTACTTTTTTGTTTAGAATCGAGCTTACTGTAGAGCACCAGATTTTTGACCTTGCTCAGTGCAAGTGCCAAAAGCGAATCTTCTTCAGGTCGTTTTAAAACCCTGAAGCTGCAATCGATTCCCAACACTTTTGGTTTTTGAGCTGCTATTATTTCTACCTGCCTCGCGATTCCTCTTCTGGACAAATTTCCAAAATTGACCAATACAATGTTTGTGTCTGGTTTGGGTGTATCTCTGATATCTTCAGCAAATACGATATCCGTCATTTCAAAATCAGTCAAAGCCATTTCTATGGGATTTAGAAATGAAAAGCGATCCACCAAGCCAGCAATTCCCCACATAAAGAGGAAGACAGTAATGGTACAATAGATATAATCAGCCTTAAAAATCAGACGAAGAAACTTCAACATTTTGCCATTTTTCGGTTGCTAATGTATTTTAGATTTCTTTAAAATCATGAAAAAAAGTGTATCAATTTTCAGATTCCAAAAATGCAGGTTACACATCCTGAAACAAATCTTTTTGATCATCTTGGTAAGGTCACAATATTTTGAAATAAAAATAGTGAAGGTAAATCCCTGAAGAAATCTGAGTTGAATGAAAAAACAACGAATACAATAGCCATTTTCCAAAAGATGAGGCTTTCTTTTCCATTGACTGCTATACTTTTAATTGAAGTTTAGCTTTATAAAATTAAGTGTTCAGGCAAAACCCCACCATTCGTGCAATTGCAAACTGTTGTCTTGTAGGCGTTTGACACCTTTCAAATATTTTAACAAGCTGAAACTTTAAACGTAGCGTAAATGTTTACAGAATTCGTGGCTATAACTCAATCAACATCCGTTCTAAGCATCAATCTTTAGAGATACGATCACCCTAAGAAATTATAGAATATGAAGACTAAAACAAAAAAAAACCAGCCCAAGAAAAAGAGTTTGACACGTTCAAAACCTTTAGAACCTTTAAGGACAAAATATCATTGGAATGGCAAATATGAACTTTGAACAAATCAAAGAATATTTAAAAACGAATAGCGCTAAACTTTACTCGAAATAGACCAACAAAACGGCATCGAATCGGTAGCCCAAGAAAGGCCAAATTCAAAAAACCTACACCCCATTCCTACGCTCCACAATCTGAGCCGCTATACTAACAGCAATTTCTTCCGGGGTCTGGCTTTTTATTGGCAAACCAACCGGGGCAGCCAATGAAGACAGCCAGTTTTGGTCGAATCCATCCAGCTTATACTCCGACATCATTTTTTCGATTTTCTTTTTGCTGCCCAAAACGCCAAGAAATTTGAATTTTCTTTGCTTCAAAGATCTGACCGCCAGATCGTCTGTGCGGTAACCGAAGGTCATAATCACCACAAAATCATGCGCATTTTCAGGAATTAGATTTTCTAACTGCTTGTAGTCTGAAACCAAAATTTTCTCATGGGCAAACACATTGGCTTCAAAAGTATTGAGGCCCGGCCGGTCTTCGTACAAGTGAATATAAAAATCGAGCATGGCCATCATTTTGCTCAGGGCCAGGGCGCAATGACCACCGCCAACAATATGAATATGAGGCTGAAACCCAACCGAACTTTCAAAATGCCAATCCGTTTCAGAAAGAATTTCTAGTTTCGAATCCTTTTTAATTTCATTAACTTGAAAACTAATTCCGCTTGTTTGAAGAAAAATCTGACCCGATTTATTTCCGTTTAAAGTTTCGATTAGCTTATTGATTCCAATTGCATCTGTTTTCTGAACCGGATAAATCAAAATGGTTTGTTCACCCGAGCAGATCATCCCGCTTTGCTGTTTGGGCGCCGATTTATCATGAATTTGTCTGTGAATCGAGATTTCGGCACTTCGATCTTTTAGCATCTCTTTGGCCATTTCCACAAATTTGTGCTCCATGATGCCGCCCCCAACCGAGCCAGCCATTTCTCCCTTGGCATTGACGGCCATACAAAAACCTTCCCGCCCAGGACTGCTGCCAATACTTTGCATCACGTACAGCAAAACAACCTCTGAATCAGCATCCTGATTAGATTTTATAAATTTCCAGGTACTGAGATTTCCGGTCAAATTTTTTATCAGATAAAAATAGAAAAAGGATTTCGTGTTAAAATTCCAGCATCAACTGACTTGAATTTGCCGTTTTCTTTTGCCCAAAGGCTGGATTTTCCAAGGTTAAGAGCTTTTCTTTTGCGGGCAAACCACCTGCATAGCCAACCAATTCGCCCGAAGTCCCGATGATTCTATGGCAAGGCACAATGATCGAAATTGCATTGGCACCGTTGGCAGAGGCTACCGCCCTGATGGCATTTTTATCACCAAGCTTTTCACTAAGTTCCAAATAACTAGAGGTTTGTCCATATTCAACCTCAAGCAAACCATTCCAAACCCGCTTTTGAAAATCAGTTCCAGCCAACAGCAATGGCAAATCAAAAGTCTGCCTGAATCCTGAGAAATATTCATCCAACTGAAAAATGGCCTTTTCCATCACCACAGAAAATCCTTCCTTTATACTGGCTTTTAATATTTTACAAATTCTATCATCAATGCTTTTGCGCATTTTCCTAAACCTCCAATCACAAAGGCAAAGCTGATCATCAATAGAGCCTAGAACCAATTCACCGAGAGGAGTTTTATAATATTGGATAATAATCTGATTCATAAACTACAATTGCCAATCCCTAATTTTATCCACGAAGCTTTCAAAATTGAAAGGATTAAAGCTAAAACTATTCTTTAACCCACCTTTGAGAAATATTGGAACCCGAAAGCCGGATAAAATATAAACCCGAAGACCAATTTGAGGTTTCAATCCCAATTTTTTGATCATAAGCTGCTGATCGATAGACCTGTTTTCCAAAAGGATCAACAATCAATATTTCGGATGCTGAACTTTTCGTTTCAATATTCAATCGATCTTTACCAGGATTGGGATAAATTATCAAACCCAAATCGCTTGACAAAGATTCTTTCAATTTTGTCACAACTGTATTTCCAGTAGTTTCAATTTTAAGATTGGCAAGCCAGACATTAGAACCCGCATTCCAAAAAAAGCGAAAAGCCTCTAACTTTGGAAACCAATAATATAACCGAGGAAGTTGGACCAAATTTCTACCATAAAAGGAACTGAATGCAGCAACTGTTGGCCCAGGATTCAATGTGTCCACTTTGGGAATAAACATTTGCAACACTTGAACATTATTTGACTCAGGATCACTCGAATTTCTGGCCTCCAAAATCATCTTTTCAGGAAAAATCGTCCAGGTAAAATGCCGCCAACGGCTCGCAGAAGCTATTTGACTATTTCTAATCTGCGCACAACCACCAAATGGAAAAACACCTGTGGAGCCCGGAGAGGTTCCTCCAGGTTCAGTACTAAAACCAGGCAACCACCATTTGTTGTTGCCCTGTCTGAAAATTTCAAGTTCGCCTATTCTTACATGACCACCACCATGTATCATCACCCCATTCAGATTGTTATTCAACGCTCCATTCTTATTCATAATCCGGATGTTATAAGCCGGCCGCCCAAACGGATGACCGTTGAATCTAAACACATCATCAAACTGAGGTCCACCCAGTGGATAATCGTGCATTAGACCAAGAACCACCCTCCCCGATTGACCAACACCCAAAAGCGGTTCCCAAAACAAGTCAAATGAAACTCGAACGGAATCCAAATTTCGGTCTACAGGAAACGGAAACGGAAAATCTAAAGCCACGTTCGTTTTCAATCCTGTGGGAGAAGTGTAATCTGCATTTGCCTTTGCCAGCGGCGTTATCCCTACTGCTTGAAAAGCCAAACTATTGTCATCAGCAACAAGCGTATCTGAAAAAAAAGCTGAAACCGGCACACTTTGATTTCCCCACAAAAGCTTGGTGCTCAGGTCATGGTGAATAGGTCTGCTTCCTGAAAAAGTATCCTTAAGCATGGTAGCCCATTGGCCATGTGCCCTCATTTGCGACCATAAAAGTGCAATCAGAACGATAGAAATACGCATTGAATGTAGTTAAAATAACGAATTGGTTGAAGCAAAAATGCTACTTTTTTTTCATCCGTCACGCCCCTTTTCTACAATCTTCAAAACTTTCAAAGAAATAACGAGAACAGAAAATTGAATTTTATCATAAGAATAATTTGGGCGGCTTAACGGGTGATCCGTTCCAATCTTTTTGATGATTTGCAAAGCCAAAACATCAAAAAGGATTTCCACTTCTCCCCCTGCCGCAATGCAAAAGCCTGTGTTTTCGAAGTCAACCTGTGATCTAAATAATCCTTCATTATTTGACCCAGAACCATTAATTGAAAATTAGGCACTCAAATCTCTAATTTTGAAAATCCTGTAGATAACTTGCAGACCATTTTGAATCATAAAATTTGAAGAGTTCACCACTGGAAATTCTGGAACAACGCTTGGGATTTGACCTCATTAAAAGCCTGATATCCAATGAATGTCATGGAGAAGTTGGAAAAAGCCTGGCTTCTGGTTTAAAAATGTTGCGCCAGTACGCCGTTGTAGTTGCCCACCAAGAGCAAGTTCATGAATGTCAGAAGCTGATCCAGGAAGGAATCGCCCTGCCGGAAAACAATTATTTTGACCTTCAACCGTATGCAAATCAGCTGGAAATAGAAGATTTTGTGTTGATGGCCGATCAATGGTCTAAGCTAAGCCGTGGCCTTAGAACGATTGAACTTTGCGTGAAAACGCTTAGAAAAAACCAGGCTCAGTTTCCCCAATTATTTTCGCTTTGCCAGAAAGTGGAAATTCCATCTGAGATTTTTTACAACATTGAAAAGGTGTTTGACCAGAACGGAGACTTGAAGGACAGCGCATCCCCAGAACTTAACCGACTAAGAAAAAAGAAAATTGACGAACAAAGCCGATTGCGAAGAAAACTGGATCAGGCCTTAAAATCGGCCATTGCCCAGGGATTTATTGCAGACGATGCCGGCATCACTTTTCGGAATGGCCGCATGGTGATTCCGATTTTGGCAGAATACAAACGAAAAATCAAAGGCTTCGTCCACGATGAATCTGCGACAGGCCAAACTGTTTATATCGAACCCGAAGAGGCATTGGAATCAAACAATGAAATCAGGGAAATTCAATTTGCAGAAAACAGGGAAGTATTTAGAATTCTAACAGAATTGACACTCAGCATCAGGCCATTCCGTAGGCAAATAGGCATGGCCAACAATTTCCTTGGCGTGCTGGATCTGATCAGGGCAAAGGCAAGGTTTGGTCTTAAAATCAAATCGAATCACCCTGGCCACCATTCTACTCCAGATTTCAGACTTTTTGAGGCAAGGCATCCCCTACTCTATTTGTCACACATCAAAAGTCATAAATCTATCGTTCCATTAACGATTTGGCTGACGCAGGAAAAGCGGGTTTTGGTCATTTCCGGGCCCAATGCCGGAGGGAAATCAATTTGTCTGAAAACGGTCGGCCTGGTGCAATACATGTGGCAATCGGGCGTCCCTGTTTCGGTGGGCGAAGGTTCCAACCTTGGTTTTTTTGATAAAATTCTGGTGGACATCGGTGACCAGCAATCGCTTGAAAACGACCTGAGTACCTACAGTTCGCATCTTTCCAATATGAAAATGATGTTGAATGAGGCCAATGATAAAACTTTAATTCTTCTGGATGAATTTGGCACCGGAACTGATCCTGCCTTGGGCGGACCCATTGCCGAGGCCATTTTAGAATCGCTTTGCCACAAACGAATTTTTGGTTTGGTAAACACCCATTACACCAACCTGAAAAACTTTGGAAATAGGCATCCGGCCATAGAAAACGCTGCCATGAAGTTTGATGGAGACAAAATGGAACCGCTTTTTGTGTTGGAAATTGGCCAGCCAGGCAGCTCTTATGCCTTGGAAATTGCAGAAAAAATAGGCCTTCCAAAATCCGTTTTAAATCAGGCCAGGCAAAAAATAGGCACAAAAAAGATAAACGTTGACAAGCTCATTGCCGATCTGGAAGAAGAAAAAAGGAAGTGGGAAGAAAAAAATATTGACCTCGCCAATCGGGACAAAAGGACCAAACTTTTGATCATTGACAATGAAAAAAAGCAAAAAGACCTTGACAATCAGCGCAAAAAAATCCTGAACGACGCCAAAATAAAAGCAACAAAACTCCTGGAAGGCGCCAATCAAAAAATAGAGGAAACGATCAGGATCATTAAAGAAACGGAGGCCGATAAGCAAAAAACCAAAGTTGCCAGGGCTGAATTAGAGAAAATAAAAATTGAACTAGAGCCGGAGTTTGTTGAAGAACAGGAAGAAAAAACGCCTAAAAAAGGTCTGCCAGAACCTGTCAAAATTGAAGTCATAGGTGGAGAAATCGGAATTGGAGATACTGTTAGGTTGAAAGGCACCAACAGCATGGGTCAGGTGGTTGGTTTTAGAGGGAAAGATGTAGAGCTTTTGATCGGTGAGCTCAAAACGAACATCAAAAAGGAAAAGCTGGAAAAAATTTCAGGCAATCCGAATGAACAGAAATTCAAAGCCAATCGTCCGACCGGCAATTTGAATCTCAATGAGAAAATGATGAATTTCAACACCCAGATCGATTTGCGGGGAATGAGATCAGACGAGGCCATTTCGCTGGTTGACAATTGGTTGGACCAGGCCATTTTACTTGGGCAAAAAGACCTGCGCATTCTGCACGGAAAAGGCGACGGCATTTTACGCAACATGGTCAGGACGCACCTCAAAAGATTCAAACAAATCGGCCAGTTTCAGGACGAACATGCCGATCGTGGTGGAGCGGGGGTAACGCTGGTTTCGCTTAATGTTTAAAACTTAATGGTCCTGAGTTCGTCTGAACTTTGAAAAACGGCGTCAAGTATTATCATTACTTCTTCTATTTCAGAAAAAGTAACCGGTTGCTTTTCTCCATTCCGAATACACTCAAAAACCTGCTTATAAAAAAGAAGATAGTTCCCCCTTTCATGCTCAAAAGGCTCAATTTCAATTCCCTGGTCTCCTTGCTTTCTAATTTCTCCCCTGAACTTTTGATCTTCAATTCCAAAAATATCATTTAGGGGTGAAATGCCTTGTTTAAGCTGATTTTCCTGAATATCCATTCCACTCTTTTGAAAAGAAAAAAGACTTCCCTCAACTTTAAACTTCAATTCAGGATTAGGCACAAGATATGAAGCCCTCAACTCGGCTACAAGATCCGAATAGTGCAAAATGATATGAAAGTAGTCTTCAACCTGAGATTCTGGCCGAATTTTTCTTAAAAACGCTGTAACCGCATCAGGAAATCCAAACAATTGCAGTGCCTGATCAATGAGGTGAGGCCCAAGATTCCAAACCAAACCAGAGCCTGGCAGGCTGTTCTCTTTCCACGAAACTTCCACAGCGGGACGGTGTCGATTAAAATAGGATTCAAAATGGTTCCATTTGCCCAGTTTGTTGGATTCTTTAAGTTTTTTCACTGTCAGAAAATCAGAATCAAATCGCCTGTTTTGAAAGGCAGTCAACATTTTTCCTTCTTTTTTCGCAATCTCAATCAAACTTTTTGCCTCAGAAATACTAGTCGCAAACGGCTTTTCTACCACCACATGGCAGCCAGATTGCAAAGCCAGTTTGGCTTCTTCAAAATGCATAATTGGTGGCGTATTCACCACCACCAATTCAGGCTTTATGACCTCAATGGCTTCGGCTAAGCTTCTTAAGATTTGCGTATTAGGATATATATCCAAAGCATCTTGCTTCGATCTTTGAACAATGCCTGAAATTTCAAATTCCGGAATGGCATCCAAAAGTGGCCCATGAAAAACTTTGCCCGACATTCCAAAGGCGGAAAAAACGGTTTTAATGGATTTGGTCATTTTCAAAAGAAGATTGCGAAAAAAGATAATTTAGCAGGAAATCCTGTAAAAAGTTTTGAATTGGGATATGCTTTCCTACTTTTGCAGCCCAATTCAAAAAAGGTTCCGTGGCCGAGTGGCTAGGCAGAGGTCTGCAAAACCTTCTACAGCGGTTCGAATCCGCTCGGAACCTCAGAATATTTAGTAACGCGGGAGTAGCTCAGTTGGTAGAGCGACAGCCTTCCAAGCTGTAGGTCGCGGGTTCGAGCCTCGTCTCCCGCTCTTCTCATAAATAAATTTGAGAACCACCATAAGCAACGATCTTAAGAAGGGCTAAGCTTCCAAAAATATTTTCGGAATACATGATTTGCTGCGACAGTTTGGAGCAGTTTTTTTGCATGAAAATGGGGGTATTTGGATTTAGAATGGATACAAAATCAGAAGGCGCCCAAAGAGCGCCTTCTGAAAATTTCAATAAACCCAAAATCACAATTACGGTCCCTTTTCCCTTAACAGGACCGCACCACAAAAGTCGGACATTTTAAATACACTCACATCATTATTGGGATTAAATTTTACTTAATAAAACGTTTATTGATCTAGGTCAGTGGTAGTTACTTACTTATTTAGGTTCGGTAATGAGGGCTCTTCAAATAATTTATATTCAAGCATTTAGACATATTTTAGCAATTGGTTAAACTGTAAAACCTATCTGACTTACCCGATCATTTTCTTGAAAATCCAGTTGAGTAAAAAAAATAAAAGAATGAAAGAAATGTGCTTTGATACCGCGTTTGAAATGAACACCAAGTCAAAAAATTGAATCTTTTGCCGATAAGTGCTTTTAATTATTTGCAAAAAATATAAAGAAATAAGTTGCTCACCTTCCTCAAAAACTGGAATTTTATTTTAGTTTTGCGTAGCATTTTTTTAAAATTCCAACCAATCATTGAATATTCAAATGAAAGTACCCAAGATCCTTGCGCTGATTGCAATGGTTAAACTTTTTACTTCTTGCGGCTTAGCCGATATTTCATCAGGTGATTTCAAGGACCAAAGATCACAATGGCTGCTCCCGATTTTTAATTCTCAAATTTCGGTAGAGTCTATAAGCCAGTTGGCAGATTTGAAGTTTACCAGAGATGTAGATTTTGCCAGACTTCCCACTGTCTTACAAAAATTTACAGGTCCTATACCACAATATGACACAACAAATAGATGGACAATCGGCCCTTTACCGCTTGAAGACGACAGCAATTTTTATGTAAAAGCAAAGAGTGACACTGCAGTTTTAAGGGTTATTTTCTACAATAATTTTCCTTTTGACATTGGTCAAGGTACCGTTGTTGAAATTTATAACCGCCGACCTTTGGATGGAGAAACAACCAAAAAGCTTATTTATAGAAAAGTAATCACAAAAGCCATTAAGGCTAAGGAAGTAGATTCAGTTGAGATAAAAGAAAACAGACTACTGGGCTGGATTGACAATGACTTTGATATTTATTTAAAGAATTTCTCAACACCCGGAACCATTTCCAATACAGGGTTTGATTTAAATAAACCAATGAAAATTGTTTTTAAACTCATCGTGCTCAAAATTAATGTGGTAGAATTGAATCAAAATAAAACGTATAATTTGTCTGACGTTTCATCGCTTGAATTGGATGGAGGTGATAACATCAAAACAGACCTGGCAAACTTCAATCTTTATATCAAAAATGGTTTTCCAGCAGATTACAATATTCAAGCGTACTTTTTAGCAGAAGATAAAAAAACAATTTTAGATTCATTGATAAAAGGAAATACCAGAATATCTTCGCCAGATATTGACTGGCAACCACTTGCAAGTAATATAATTCCTTCTAGCGTTAAGGAAATTGTTTACTCAACAGATTGGTCTAAAGAAGAATACAGCAGATTGAAACCCAAAGTAAAGTACTTAAGAACAGAAGGGAAATTTACGACCACGACTAAAGCTGGAAACACCTCGGTGATTAACCTTAGGCATGAAAATAAAATAGGTGTAAGCCTAACCGGAAAGTTCGATGTAGTGTATGACCTAAAAAATTAAAAAGTGAAATCAACAATTAAATTTTTTTCCCTATTTCTGCTTACGCTTGGTGCAAATGCACAAAACAATCTATCCGTTTTATACGATCAGCACTGGAATCTGCATGGTTCAAAATATATTCCAAGTAAATTGGGAGATGATTATGGGACTTTCAATGCGACTATATTGAATGGATATGCATATATCAACAATTCAGGATTTGGTCTCGATGCTTTAAACCAAACCAACAATGAAAAAATAAACAAGGCACTGGACCAAATGGCACCAAACAATATACTTGGTGCTGGTACAGAAATAGACCTGATTGGCATGAGCTATAAGTTGAAAAGAAGAGATAAAGAGTTCATGAGCTTTTCATTTTTTGCAACTGAACGAATAGGATCTAACTTCTTATATACCAAAGATTTTTTCGATCTAGTATGGAACGGAAACGCAAAATTTGAAAACAAAAGAGCGGACTTAACTATTGGTTCATCTACAAACTGGCTTCGGGAATATGCAATAGGCTGGTCTATGCCAATCGACATTCCAAGTGTTGGTGATGATGTTAAAATTAAGATTGGTGCCAGATTGAAATATTTACAAGGCTTTGGTGCAATCTCTTTTCCAAAATCAAATGTTGCGTTTATTACAGGAGCCAATGGCAGATCATTGACTTTTGAAACGGATTATGTGATGAACATTGCCGGTTATGATGGTACAGATTGGACAAAAAATCCGTTAACTGCCAAGGGTAGTGGCTTTGGGATAGATTTGAGTGGAACGGTTTCCTTCCTAAAAAACTTTGAAGCATCTCTTTCCGTAATCGACATTGGATCAGTCAAATACAACAAAGAAACATACCAGTTTGCAAGGAAATCAAACATCGAGTTTTCAGGAATCCCAATAGGCGATATTATTAAAGGAGGCAACTTTGATGTCCAAAATTATATTTCAACTGAATTTAAAGGCAATCAAATTGCAGCATCCTCTTTTAACATGGCTCTTCCAACCAGATTAATTATGCAAGGAGAATGGAAAACACAGAAAAATACGAAAAAGAAAAACAGAGAGTTTTATGACAAAAGGGCTTGTGTTACTTATATTCAAGGGTTTAACAACATGCCTGGTGCTACCACAAAACCATTTATCAGTGCCGGATATAACCACAGTTTAAACTATGTTTTGAATGCAGGTGCTACTTTGTCGTATGGTGGATATGGCAGATTTGGATTTGGCGTCAATGGTTCAGTTCGTTTTGGAGGATTTAGGTTCGGATTGGGTACTACCAATTTGTTTGGCACCACCAACCTATATGGTTCTGGTCTAGATATAACTTTTCTTACCAGTATAACAATCTAGGAATTAATAAATTATCAAAAATTCAAAGTGGCTTCTGCCACTTTTTTTTCTTGTTTAGGAAATATCGCCAGCCAAAGGTCGTAGTAAAATCTCTTCCACTACGCAACCAGGGGAAAGAGAATATGCGCCCCAAACAACATCAGCAATGTCCTCAGGCTTCATAAATCTACTTTCTGGCAAGCCAGAACTTGCCCAGGAATCCGTAAAAGTAGCACCCGGCAATACGGAACTTACTTTGATTCCAAAAGGTTTGAGCTCTTCTCGAAGCACCTTGCTTAAACCCAAAAGGCCGAACTTAGAAATGCAATAAGAACCACCGTTGGTGTATCCAATCAAACTGGCGGTGGAGCAAATATTGAATATATGGCCTTTGCCTGCAACTTTCATTTCAGGCAAAAAAGCCCTTGTTGCATGATATGCAGAGCCTAGATTGGTGGCTATCAACTCTTCAAAGGTATTTTCCTCCTCCTCGCCAATACTGCCAGGCAAAAATCGACCAGCGTTATTTATTAAAACATCTACCCTACTGGCTTTGTCTAAGATTTGAAATGCCCAATTTCGAATGGCCACTTTATCCTTCAAATCTACTATTGATACATCTAAATGATGATGCACTAAAGATGATCTCAAATTTTCTACAGACTGCGGCGAAGAGCCACAAGTAAATACATTAAATCCTTGATTTAGAAACTTTTGAACCAGAGCCAATCCAATTCCTTTGGTGCCACCAGTAATAACAACTGTACTTTCTTGCATTTTAAAACCGATTAAAAAAATCTATTGCAAGTGGCACCCACTCTGGTGCTTTTTCTCTTTCGGACCTACCAAGCCCAAAACCATGCCCTCCGAAAGGAAAAATATGAATTTCTGCGTGGACTTTATTTTTTAATAGACTTTGAAAGTAGAGTTCTGAATTTTGGTACAAAACTGCCTGATCATCAGCAGAATGAATAAGCAAAGTGGGCGGCGTTTGACTTGTGATTTGATTTTCAAGAGAAAATTGTTGAATCATCTTTTCTGTAGTATCCCTTCCCAAAAGGTGGTTTCTTGAACCAATATGAACAAAGTTTTTAAAACTAATCACGGGATACATCAAACAAGAATAAGCTGGAGGTTTTACAGCTTTGTAAAATGGATTCTTATCATAAAGCACTGAAAGAGAGGCAGCTAAATGTCCTCCTGCAGAAAAACCTACAACGCCGACTTTTTCATATCCCCTTTGTTGTATCAGATCTAAAGCCGTCATAGCATCTGTCAACGGCACCCATGCCTGATTTTCCTGACATTTGGCATTTGGAAGTCGATATTTCAATACAAAGACATCGAAACCTTCATTGTTAAATCTCTCCGCCACTTTTCGGCCTTCATTCTCAAACGAAACAAACAAATATGCGCCTCCGGGAATTACAAGGAGTGCTGTTCGTTTTTTAGTTGGTTTGAGAGATCTCCAAAATGTCATTCTTGGAACTTGAATATTTTTTATCCGGCCAACCCTACCTTCTTTGGTGGAGTCATTTTTCTCGACTTCGGCACATTTCTTATTCAAGGGAATCGTGCCGTCCGGATATAAATAAATTTCCTCCGTTTGGGCAATTAGGTTTGAATTCAGAATTAAGAAAATGCCTATGAAAAAGCTTGCTATTCTCATCATTTAAAATTTACGCACAATATTGAAATTTGAAACCATATAAAACAAACCAATCAAACTTTAGCTTGATATGAGTATCGTATTATATTGATATTCAAGACATTAATATTTTAGATTCTGTTTTAGCAAAAGCATCTTTCCATTTTCCAAATAATAAAAAAAACAGGCAAGGCGCAAGCAAGAAAATCCAATAAATCCATTCACTCATCCAGGCAATCCAGACAGGGAAAGAATTGATTTCCAGCGCCCAATAGATATAAAAAACATAAAATATAAGCGACAAAACCTCTGCGCCTAAACCGATTTTTGCATTTCCTGTAGCTATTACTGAATTTAAAATAATAGTTGAAATGGACATCAAAATCATAGCAACTGAAACCACACGAATTGTAGGAACTGCTATGCTGTAAAAATCAGAACTCTGGCCAAAGATGCTTAGAAAATATAAAGGAAAGGCATTCAATAAAACGCATAACAATAGAGTAACCGAAATTGAAATCCACGTTATTTTTCCAATCAACTTCCAGAACAAATGCACCAAACCTTGACCTAATATATTGGAAATCATACTATTTGCGGTGGCTGAAAACGCCCAACTGACAGAACCAAAAATTCCAAAAACATTTCTCATTCCATTTGAAACCTGCAATGAAGTAGTTCCCTGATGTTCCAAAAGGATAAAAAAATATTCCCAGGCTGCAATGCTAAACGCCTGTTGGAAGATAAGTGGGGATGAAAAATTAAGAATCTCAAGAACCACCTTTTTATTAAAAACCAAAGACCCGAAAAGCGAAAAACGTTCAATCAAACCCTCCTTCCTGAGCACCAGGTAGATGACAAGCATACCCAGAAATTCGGAAATTACGGATGCAACGGCTGCTCCATTGAAACCCATCTGAGGAAATCCAAACTTTCCAAAAATGAGCAGGTAATCAAATACAACATTGCTAAGTGCTTCAACAATAGTACCTGCGATGAGAAATTTACTTTGATTGATGCTTACCAAAAGTGCATTTCGCATTTGATATACATACAAAAAAGGCAGTCCCCAAATCCTGATCTTCAGAAAATCAATTGCCTGAACACTTCTGTCCGCATCATAAATTAGCCATTGAAATATTGTTGGCAATATCAACCAGGTTACCAAAATGCCAATGAATGAGACAAAAAGCGATATGTAAATCCCTTGATTGAATATTTGTCCAATTTCATCTGGCTTATTTTCACCGGCTCGTTTGGAAATGATTGATTGCAGGCCATTGTTCATTCCATAGCCAATGGCCGAAAAAATAAGGTAGTAAACGCCTGTAATGCCCGCAGTGGCTAAAGCCTGGGATGAAAAATGGCCAAGAAAAACATTGTTGACAACAAAATTAAATTGCGGAATCAAGATGGCAAAGCTGATTGGCAAGGCCATTTTAAAAATTTGCCTATAGCTAATATCTACCTGTAAATCAGACCGCTTTTCAACCAAATCCATATTTCTGTTCTACAATTAATGAATTTCAGTTCTAGATTCTACAAGTAGAATTTCTTCTTCTCAATTAATCTAATGGCATCTTCAGGAATTAAATATCGAATGGATTCACCCTTTCTAATCATTTCCCTGAGGGTAGTGGACGACAGCTGAAGTAGCGGTGCGTGGATCACTTTACTGAGTTCATCATTTGTTTGAAGGTTGGCTTTTTCATTTCTTGGATAGACAATAAATTTAACTTGCCTACGAAGCTCTTCAATATTTTTCCATTTGTTTAGATTCTGAAAATTATCTGCTCCCATCAGTATGAAAAATTCATTTTCCGGAAAATCTTCATTTAACTTCCTGATTGTCAAATATGTATAGGATGGCTTAGGTAAGTTAAATTCAATATCAATTGCCTTGAAATCAGGATTATCCCTGATTGCCTCTCTCACCAGATCTAGGCGATCAAACTCATGAAGAAGCTTTGAGTAGTCCTTGTCAGGGCTGCTGGGAGATACCACAAACCAAACTTTATCAACTTCAGCTTGCGCCATAGAAGCCTGAGCAATAATAAGATGTCCTACATGGATTGGATTAAAAGTACCGAAGAATAAAGCGATTTTCATTTGGACAAAGGTTGCGAAACAACCGCAAATGGAAAAATATTGATCTTTTTAAAGCAATTAATAAAGCCTTTGTTTTGGTTTAAACTTCAAGACTGAATTTGAGAATTAATTGGGTTAAAAATCAATCTTTCTAATTTCTATGGTTGGAATTCTTAAACCCACATTAATATATCAAATTAAACTTCCGACTTTTGGGCGTAAAAAATTCAA
>Ga0105046_10003773_pt1 | contig 24083 bp, 16 predicted proteins | sample MAT03_FD_78385 | JGI IMG/M metagenome (GOLD analysis project Ga0105046, IMG submission 78385) | Freshwater microbial communities from Lake Fryxell liftoff mats and glacier meltwater in Antarctica - MAT-03 (megahit assembly) | ecosystem: Environmental > Aquatic > Freshwater > Ice > Liftoff...
TCTGCCAGGTTGATGGTTTTGTAGCGGTCGTTTTCCGGAATTAAAAATGCGGACGTAAAATTTTTATGAAAGCGCCGTACCATCAGCTCTCCGTTTAAAATGGCTACAATGATTTTGCCGTTGGCCAGTTTCACCGATCTATCCACCACCAGGATGTCATTGTCGTAAATGCCGGCGTCTTTCATGGCATCCCCCCGCATCCTAAAAAAATACGTAGCCGGTTTGTTGCTGATCAGTTGTTCGTTGAGGTCGATGCCCCGATCCATGTAATCGTCGGCAGCAGCCCCAAACCCGGTGGCATTGGCCGTTTGCACCTGTTGCTGCGTAAACTCCTTGCTGCCCTTATAGGCAGGTCCGTAAAATTCTTCTCCGCTCATACCGTATTATTTTACGTAAAACTAAATAAATTAGCAATATAAATACTAAAATAATTAGTATTTTTATGGTAAAAATGGGGAGCTGTGGCCGCAACAGTCAACAGCGCCTTGATGCTCAATCTTTTAAATAAAAGACTATGAAATTAAATGAAACAGCAGGCAGCCCGTTGTTTGAAAAAGATGCCAATGGGGAGCCCTTGCATACCATATATGAATACATGTTGGTGCTGCAACCGCATGAGGCCCTGCGGGAAAAAATAATGCAGGTGAAAAAGCAATTCAGCGACGCGTACCAAACCAGGGCATCGATGTATGTGGGCCCGCAGGTGCTGCTGGCCAATTTTATGCAACATCCATTGAAAGAAGATCGTATCCTGCAGCGGTTGCAAACCATTGCCATGGGTTACCAGCCGGTAAAGATCGAGTTAAAAGATTACGGCAGCTTTCCGTCGCATACCATTTTTATACAGGTGGCATCTAAGTTGCCCATACAACAGTTGGTAAAAACGATTAGAACAGAAGCGCAGTTGTTGATGAAACTCGACAAAGAAAACAGGCCTCATTTTATGATGGAGCCGCATATTCCCATTGCCCGAAAACTACAGCCATGGCAGTATGAGAAGGGATGGTTGGAGTACAGTCACCGCCAATTTACCGGCAGGTTTATTGCCGATGCCATGCTGTTGTTGAAGCGAAAACCGGGCGATACGAGGTTTCAGATATTGAGAAGAATGGAATTCCAAAATTTACCGATACATACTACGCAGGGTGCGTTGTTTCAGTAGAGAAGAAGGAAGGGGTGGTACACATTTTTAATTAGGGAAATAATCAGCAATCAACGATGATGGAAGATCCGTTAAAATCGAGGTTTAGGCAAGGAGCGCCATCTCCGCAATACCACACAGGGCGTGGGGCACAAATCAACACACCCAATCGGTTTCTTAAAAACGAAACCACCCGCGAACACGTAGAAGGTATTGATGACTGGGAAGAAAGCAATAGCAAAACGCAATACATAGAGATGGCTTCAAAAACCATTGTAAATAAAGTGGAAAGTAAAGATGTGGGCATGGGGTATAGCATGAATCCTTATGCAGGCTGCGAACACGGTTGTATTTATTGTTATGCCCGAAACGTTCATGAATACTGGGGCTACAGCGCAGGGATCGATTTTGAACAAAAGATTTTGGTGAAGAAAAATGCCGCAACATTGCTACGCAAATTTCTGATGCACCCCACCTGGGATGCAACGCCCATCATGCTCAGTGGCAACACAGATTGTTACCAGCCAGCAGAACAGCAGTACCGGCTCACCCGTGCTTTGTTGGAAGTATGCAATGAATTTAACCAGCCAGTGGGTATCCTCACTAAAAATTCATGGATATTAAAAGACAAAGACCTGTTGCAAGAAATGGCGAAGAAAAAAATAGTATCGGCGATGGTATCCATTACTTCCTTAGATGAAAACCTGCGTCGCATCATGGAGCCTAGAACCACCACTGCCAAACAAAAATTAAAAGTAATAGAAGAATTGAGCAAGGCGGGTGTGCGCATGGGCATTATGATGGGGCCGATGATACCCGGGTTAAACGAACACGAAATGCAACGCATCATGAAGGCCGCTGCAGATCACGGGGCTACGTTTACGGCGTACACTTTTATCAGATTAAATGGTGCGATCAAATTGTTGTTTCACGATTGGTTGTATAAAAATTTTCCCAATCATGCCGACAAAGTTTGGCATCTCATAGAGCAGGGCCATGGCGGAAAAGTAAATGATACCCGCTGGGGTGTGCGCATGCGGGGCGAGGGAAACATCGCCCAGATTGTAGCACAGCAATATAAAAAATACGGTAAGCTCTACCACATGAACGAAGAAGAATGGAATTTAGATAGTAGTTTGTTTAAAAAGCCGGGAGAGCAGGGGAGGTTGTTTTGAGAAAAAGGAACCTCGTGCAAACCTTCATCAATAGATATCGTGGTCATTGATTGACTTTTGTTGTATGGCTGTTAGAATTGTACGACCCTTTCCGGGTCAGGTTCAACTTCATCTTTTTATTCTATAAATATTTGACCCCGATGGGGCCATTGCAATCGTGGATAATTTTACATTCAGGAAAAAAGTAGGGATGCCGATTGTGTGCATGATTTTTCCAATCGCTTTATGGGAAGGCAACATTTTATTTAAATTTTTCTGCCCAACTAATGCTCGCCAATATTTATTAAACCACTTTGAATGTGAGGCATGACCCAATCGGGGTCAAATGTGCATAGCAGATGTAGCAGCTTTGTAGCATCCTGACAGGGGAGGGGCCGCACATTTATCAAAGCTGGAAAGAAAAAAACAAAGCGGATATGTTGGGTGAATAATGAAAGTGTAAATGCCGGTTCTGAGGAGCCGGCATTTTTATTAGTAACTTCTAAATGGATTTTAAATTTGTAATGAACTGTTTTCTATTTCAATTCTCAATTACTTTCACTATTCGTATCAGTTTACCTTCTGCGTTTATCCCTTCAATAGTAAGCAATAGTTTTTTGGAAACATCATTGTTGTAATATTCAATGTTGATTTTATTGGTTGTTTCATCTGCAGTTAAATATGGATTCCAATAAACTGTCGTTCGTTTATCTGCATTCAGTAGTTTAGATGAATCACTATAATCGGGATTTGTAAAAAAATTGGGTAGATGATAACCACTCACAAATAAAGACTTCATTTGTTGGGGTTGGGTAGATATTTCATCTCCTTTCTTTGTATAAATGTACAACGCCCCGTTTGCACTTACGAACGATGATCCAGCAACAATTCCAGGTATAAACTTTACATAGGCTATTTGGCTGATGGGTAAAGAAGCTAATCCTACTTGCTCGGGTAATTCAACTTCATCAACAAATGTGATCAACGCATTTTTTATATCACAACCTCCATTATTTCTGGAGAAAATTAAAAATCGCTCCCCAAACGATCTACAAATTTGTAGTGAAGGCAATCGGTATTGAAGATAATTAAATACATCGCTGTGCGACCATGCTTGTTCATCATCAAGCAAGTTTAATTGGTATCCTCTTGCTGTTCCACTAAACATACCTGTGGTGTATTTTTCATCCAATTCAATTATACGTTTTACTGCTGGGTTTCTATATTTTGTTTTAACTACTACTTCTTTGATGGTTTGTTCACTGTTGAATGTGTTGTTTTGGTTGATTTTAAAAGTATCAATAAAACTATTTAGTTTATTGTCCTCTATATTTTGATTGAGAAAAATATGTTCTTCTTCTGGCGCAATTGAATCTTTAAAATTTCCCAATCCCTGTACAGATAAATTTAAATACTGAGAATTTTCTTTGCTATATTTCAATCCTATATTTATTTTAGTACTATCATATAGTATAAACCCGCTTTCCCTAAAATGGTTGTTTGAATTTAAAGGTAGATTGTAAAAGTTTCTTCCACTTACTTTATCATTAATTACAAGATTAAGCAGTTCACCATTGGCAATTTTATTCTTCTTATCCTTTGTATCAACAAGGAGCGTTAAATAATTATCTATGGGTTTCATCACTTTTTCTTGATTGTTCATAATATGTTGCCAATTCATTCTATTCCAATCATGAGTCAATGAAATGAGGTTGGTGATTTGTGCATCATTCTGATCAAGTTCGTTTTGTAATATTTTTGAAATATTTTTTATTGATTTTTGTAGCAGGTTTTGATGAATATTATAACGAATAGAGGTGTCGTAAAAACCAATATCAGCAATAGAAGCAGAAAGATTGATAAATTTTGTATTGCCTAAGTCAATTTCTATGCTGTTTTTTGTTTTTGGTTTATTGTTTTTAACCAGTGTTTTAAATTGTAATTCGGAATCATTGTTTGGATTTATGTAAATCATTCGTTGCGATATGGCAACATATCTTTCGTCCATTAAGGTAATTTGTAAAATTCCAGCTGGAAAAGAATCTATAGAAAATCGACTAATGACTTGCAACTCGTCTTTAAAATTTAAATCCGCCTTATACATTTCTTCATTTCCCATTTGAGCTAGTAAGTACATTTTTTTAATGTTGTTAGAGTTTTTATTTTTATTTACAACATAGTGTAGCGTATTACCAACCATTTCTGTATGAAGCACTACACCACTTTTTTCCACCTCCGGTAGCGGGATAGATGAAATACTTTCATCTTTAGTATACCAATTTGCATAGTATCTTTCAGCTTCTTTGGGTGTAATTTGAAATGTACCCAAACCAAGTTCATTGGTATGTAAAGTATCAGTGACTATTTTGCCGTTTTCATCAACGATTACAATATTTGCATTTGCAGGTTTGCCACTTTTATGAAAAGCCTTAAATGAAATATAATTGCTAATGCCAGCTACAAAATTTCCTCCTTCCGCAAAAAAATGAAGCTGAATGGAATCATTCCGGAGGGTTACTCGTTTATCTTTTCGTAAATTTTCGTTGTAAATAATTAGCCGTTTTTCAAAAACGTTATTACTGTCAAAACGCATACTGGCATTAGTATAGGCTCGCACTCTAATGGAGTTCGTTTGTAAAGTGTCTGCTATTTTGAAATCACCAAAGCTACACCCATCAAATATTGGATATTGTTTGTGTTCTATTGCTCTACCATCACTATCATATGTAGAAACAAAAAAATTAGTGCTTAATGTTGATGCTGTATTGTTACTATATAAATATGCTTTAAACCAAATGGTTTCACCTGGTAAATATATATCCTTATCGAAATGTAGATGGATATACTCATTACTTTGAGCACTGGCAAACTTACACAGTAAGAGTATGGATAATAAAAATACTTGTTTCAAAATAAATGGATTCATAAAGTATAAAATTCCCCTAGATAAAGATATCTAGGGGAATAAATGATTATGGACAAGTGTTAGGCAATCCCAAACAACTACAGCTTAATACTCCACCCCCGTAAAACCCGCGAATTTGTTCAGCTGCTGCACATGAACAAACCGAAAAGGTCGCATTTTGATCAACACATTTTGCAACGCAGCCTCCCCATCCAGAAGGAAAGCCACCCATTACGTTTTTAATTTCATCTCTAGATAATTTTTTCATTATTAACATTTTATGTGATTAACAGTTGTTGCTGACTGTATTATGTTGAATATTTACTGGCAACGACTTTAAGCATTGTACACTACTTAAACAGTAAAGTATTTCTATGTAAATCCAATCAGTAGCTAACTTTTTTTCAATAAGTTCGTGCATTAAAAAATTGGGTAATATTATCGCTTTGGGTTTTAAAAGTTGCTTTTGGATTTAATCTTACTACTAAATTGAAGTTAACTTATGTATTTAAATTATTCTATATTAATCAGGTTGTAAAATACAACCTATTTAAAAATTTAACATTTCACAACCTCTTGTATTTTTTTGCCAAACAGTATGCTACATAATTAAATTGACCATTTTTTCTTACAATTACCCCTTCCTAAAAATGTTCTACTTTTACCGCATACACATTTATTATGCAGGCTATTACTGACCAGGTTACCCTTCTTTTTTTGCAATACAATGATGCTCCTATCACAGGCATCGATAAGTTGCCGCAGGCGGGTAGCGATCGACACTATTATAGAATTTACGCAAGCGGTAAAAGCTTTATTGCTACTTACGGCAGTAACATTAAAGAGAATGAAACCTTTATTTATTTTTCTGAACAGTTTCAGCAGCAACAACTGTGCACGCCGCAAATATTTTATGTAAGTGATGACAAATGCTGCTATATACAAGAAGATTTTGGCAGCACTTGTTTGTTAGACAAATTGGAGCAACAGGGCGAAACAATTACAGTATATGATCTGTATAAAAAAAGTTTAGTGAACCTCGCTTCTTTGCAAGTGAAGGCAGATGCCGTGATCGACTACAGCCGTTGCCTTACCAATGCCGTGTTTGGCAAACAAGCCATCATGGCGGATTTGCTGTACTTCAAATACTATTTTTTGGATGCGTTGGCAAAACCATACGACAAACAAAAACTCATAGATGATTTTGAAGCCCTGAGTAATTATCTCTCTTACACGGAGTATAAATATTTTATGTTCCGTGATTTTCAAAGCCGGAACATCATGGTAACCGAAACAGAATCGGTCCATTTTATAGATTATCAGGGTGGCATGAATGGTGCACCACAATATGATGTGGCTTCGCTGTTGTGGCAGGCGAAAGCTAATTTGTCAGACGAATGGAAACAGCGACTCTTTCTCGATTATGTAGATGCTTTTGAAAAGGAAGTTGGAAAGCCCATTAACAGGGAAGTATTTCAAAGCCAGTACAACGGGTATGTACTCATTCGTTTGTTGCAGGTATTGGGTGCGTATGGTTTCCGTGGTTTGTTTGAACGCAAAGCACATTTTCTGACCAGTATTCCTTTGGCATTACAAAACTTACGATCTTTTCTTTCCCAACACAGCCTGGGCATAGCATTACCTGAATTTACCAAGGTGCTGGATATTTGTATCAGTGAAGCTATCATCGAACAGTTTACACCAGTGCAGGCCACTGCAGAAACGACGCTGTTGGTAACCATCAATAGTTTTTCGTTTATCAAAACTGGTTATCCAAAAGATGAAACTAAGAACGGAGGAGGTTTTGTATTTGACATGCGAGGGATATTAAACCCAGGGCGTTTTGATGATTACAAACATTTGAGTGGACTTGATAAATCTGTGAAAGATTTTTTAGAACAGCAAACGAAGATGCCCGATTTTTTAAATAGTGTGTATAGCATGGTGGATATTTCAGTAGAAGATTACATCAAACGGGGTTTTGAACAGCTCACCATCAACTTTGGTTGCACGGGCGGCCAACACCGAAGTGTGTATGCAGCAGAAGCAACGGCCAGGCACCTTCGTAATAAATTTAAAGTGAATATTCAGTTAGCACATACCAACCAAGAAAATTGGAAAACATGATGAAAGCAATGATTTTTGCGGCGGGGTTAGGCACCCGCTTCAAACCATGGACAGACCATCATCCCAAGGCATTGGCGGTGGTGAATGGTAAGAGTTTGTTGCAACGTAATGTTGAATATTTACAACATTACGGCATCACAGATGTAGTGGTGAACGTACACCATTTTGCTGATCAGATCATCGATGCTGTTGATACCAACAATGGTTGGGGATCTAACATCAGCATCAGTGATGAAAGAAACGAAGTATTGGAAACAGGTGGTGGATTTTTGAAAGCGGAACCATTGCTCATGGGAACAGATACCATCATCACCTTAAACGCCGATTTTTTAACCAATCTTAACATCGATGACTTATTGACTTATCACCAGCAAAAAAAAGCATTGATCTCTTTTGGTGTTACACACCGAAAAAGCAGTCGAAATTTTTTGTTCGATCCGCAACTTCGGCTGTGTGGCTGGGAAAACAACAGTACTGGTGAGCAAAGAATTGCGGTGGCTTCCGCCCATCTTCAAGCCATGGCCTACAGTTGTGTAGCAGTGTTTGAGCCTCCCATCTTTAAATTAATTCCGCAGCGTGGAAAATTTTCAATCGTAGATACGTATCTCAGTCTGGCTGCGGAACATCTTATTTACGGCTACGACCATACTGGTGATGCATTAGTAGATGTGGGCAAACCCGAAAGTGTAGCCATTGCTGAAGCTATGTTTCCATAGTTTAATTGCGTTTTGGCTTTATGATTTGCGCAAGATAGTAAGCAATATTATTTACTGATTGCCAACCTCGGCTGGAGCGTCAAATGTATTGTTGTTGTCTTGTTTTGGTTTGATACCAAAGTTGTATCGAATCGTTAATCCCACTCTTCTGGTATCATTCAATCGGTTACCATTGGCTACAATGCCCGCCTGCTGCAGGTTAAAACTATACTGGTTGGTCCTAAAAATATCGTTGGCAGATACAATCACATTCATTTTTTTATTCAATACCGCTTTGTTCAAAGAGATATTAAGCTGTCCAAAAGTTTGTAATTCATAAAAATTTTGTAATCCTTTTAATCGCATAAATCCATTGATGGCCACATTAAAACTTGGCGTAGGTTTGTAATTGTGGTACATAAAAAACGTCCATGTGCCTCGTTTGTAATCCAAGGGCTGCCCTTGGTATAAACCTTCGTAGTTGCTAAAATTGTGCTGGGCACCCATGTAAAAAAAGTATTTTCCTCCCGGCGGAATACCTCCGACAAAACGTAAGTACAACTCTCTATTTCTTCCCAGGTTATCGAAAGTGCGGTACACTATTTTCGATTGATCATCCTGGTAGGTTACGTTGGTAAAAATATCTTGTATATCATTGAGGCCGATAGAAAAAATAGGGAAATCATCCGCGGTGATATTAAATTCATAGTTGCTGGTAAATTGCGGAGTGAGCCTGGGATTACCGATTTCATACAAATACTGATCAATGTATTTTGGATACGGATTCAGCGCTTCGTAATATGGCCTGCTAATACTTCTCCGGTAAATGACATTTCCAGTAAGTTTAAATCCAAACAGTTTGGCTATTGGATGTCGAAGATATATGTAAGGAAACAGGTCGGTTCTTTTGATACCCAATGAGGTATCAAAAGGAAATAGTTGGGTGCCTTCAATATTGGTGTACTCCATTCTCAAGCCTGGTTTTACGGTTAAGTCGCCAAAGGTTTTAGCCAATTGTACGTAAATGGCTGCAATTTCCTCGCTGTATTTGAAACGGTTGCTCTGAAAACTGTCTAGCCTAGCTCCGCTGCCATTATCTGTGAAATAAATAGAGTTGTTGGTACTACTGCTGTAAGTGAAGCGGGTGCCTGTTTCCAGGGTATATTTTTTTGGTAGTTTCAGCGTAAGGTCTGATTCAAAAGTGAAAATATTTTTTCGGTTGTCAATGTCGCCAACGCCATTTAAAAAAGACCCAACAGGGAGAATATTATTATTTCTATACAACTGGTCGTTGTTATTGCTGAAATAATCGTAGCTGATGTCGGTTTCCCAAACACTGCCAATAGTATCTAATTTTTTATTGGCGTACCAATCATTGCCTGCATAAATCGATTGTCCATTATTATGGATGTTGCTATTGTTGAGGTCTGTCACCAACGACCCATCCGATTTGGAAATCACCACATCATTTTGGGCGTTGCTCTTTGTTTGGTTGGTACTCAGTCGGAGCCCGTATCCAACGGTCCATTTTTTCGGCAATTCAATATCTACACCTGCACTCAGGTAATGATTGATTGCGGGATAGGTGGTGTAGGCCGTTTGTGTCACCAGAGAAGTATCTCTTCCAATAAAACGCTTGCTGTTCAGTTCTTCAAAATTGTTTCTATCGGTAAACTGATAAGATACATTTGTGTTGACTTTACCTATGCTTTTATTAACATTAACTCCTGCGGTTTTGGTATTTAATCTGCCCTGAAAATAACCTGCATTCACACTGCCATTCGTGCCTAGTTTTACTCCTTTTTTGAGTACGATATTAATGATTCCTCCACTACTGGAAGCGTCGTATTTTGCAGAGGGATTTCTCAGAATTTCAATTTTACTAACGCTGTTGGCGGGTAAACTTTTGAGTAAAGACGTAAGATCTGCAGCGCTTATTTTCACCTCTCTTCCGTTGATTTGTATCATAGCGGGCGTAGCACTGTTCAGGTACACGTTACCATCGGAGTCTACCACTGCACCGGGCGTTTTTTCCAATACTTCATAGGCATTGGTACTGCTATTACTTAATACTTCTGCATCTATGATGGTTTTATCGTCTTCTTGTTTGATGAGTGGTTTTCTGGCTACCACCACTACATTGTCAAGGTCGTTGGTTTTTACTTTCCATTCTAGTTGTATCAACATTGCACTGTCTTTCACCGAAAACGGATACAAGATCGGATGCATGCCTACGGCAGTGATATTTACAAAATAATCAGTATTGGTTTGAGCTTCAAAAACCTGTTTTTCTTTAATGGTTTTTACCGCTACTTTTATTGAGTCTGGCAATTGATACAGCACCGCAGTTGCTGTGGGTGCATTGTTGCTGTTGGATGATTTGAGTTCAACCTGAATGGTTACAGAAGATTGCGCAAACACTGTTGCTGAAAGTAGCGTCAATATACAAAGAAGTAGGGTATGTTTCATTTTTTCATTCAATATAAAAGACACCTTAAAGGTGCCTTTTATCTATTTTTTTAAATTGTTAGTCTGCTAACAATTAGTCTTTCTTCTCAAACAGTTCTTTTTTATCTACCACTTTTACTTTTGCTCCCTCTTTCAAAGTTTTACTGACTACATCGTAAGGACCGGTGATCACTTCCTGACCAGCTTTTAAACCGCTCGTGATTTCTATGTAATTGATGTCTTGTATACCCGTGCTGACTTTGATTTTTTTTACTTTGTTGGTAGAGTCTTTTACAAATACGAGCACATCTAAATCGTCGATATCAGGAGGTTTGTTGGTGGTGATATTGCTTTCCGTATTTTTTTTGGTGTTGGTTTTAAGCGTATCACTTTTTTCGCGGGTGGTGACTGCATTGATAGGAACACTCAACACATTTACTTGCCGGCGCGTTTGAATGTCTGCATTGGCGCTCATTCCCGGACGAAAAGGGAAAACGCCTTTACCTAACAGGTCGGCATAACTTTCTGGCAGCAAACGAATGTACACTTTGTATTGGGTAACATCGTTGCTGGTGCTTGCCAAACCACTGGCAGCAGCTGCGCCATTGTTGCTGCTGGCAATTTCTCTTACGATGCCTTTGAATTTTCTGCCACTGTAGGCATCAATATCAACAAGTACGCTATCGCCCAATTTTACTTTTGGGATGTCGTTTTCACCTACATCCACTCTGATCTCAATTTTAGCCATATCTGCAATGCGCAACATTTCTGTTCCTGCCATCATATTACTACCCACTACTCTTTCTCCTTTTTTTACACTCAGCAAACTCACCACACCGTCCATGGGGGCCACTACTGCAGTTCTGCTAAGATCTGTGTTGGCTTTGTTGAGGTTGGCCACTGCACTTTGCACATTGGCTTGTCCGCCACGAATACCTTGCTGTGCTGCATTGTAATTGGCTTTGGCGGATTTATAATTCGCATCGGCGATGTTGAATTCATTTAAACTGATCACTTTTTCATCGAATAATTTTTTCTGCATATCATAAGCACGTTGTGATTGTTCCATCTGTGCTTTTAAAGCATCTAATGCTGCTCTTGAATTGGCTACCTGCGCTTGGCTCTGTGCCACACCACTGGCAGCCTGATCGCGTTGAATGCTGTACACATCTGCGTATATGCGTGCCAGTAACTGACCTTTTTTAACACTGTCGCCTTCCTGCACGGTGAGTTCAGTTATTTCGCCGCTGATGTCGGGGCTCACTTTCACTTCTATTTCCGGGTATATTTTACCACTGGCATTTACTACTTCAATGATGGTACGTTCCTGTACTTTTTCTGCCGTTACTTTAGTTCCCTCTGCTTTTCCAAAAGCACCTGTTTTAGACAATACCACCAGTGCTACCACCAGTATGCCTGTACCAATTAAAACCCATTTTGTTGTCTTGTTCATATAATTTGATCTTGAATCCTGATTGAATGCATGGCTACTTATAATTTTAATCCTTGTCCTCTGTAAAATTCCAACACTTTCATTTTAAATACATAATCAAACTGGTTGATTGTATATTCTAATTTTGCTCTTAGCAAGTTGTTTTGAGTTGTGATCAGGTCAAAGCTATTGAGCATGCCCACTCCAAATCTTTTATTGGCAAATTCATAAGTTTTTTCGGAAGAAGCTACTGACTTTTTGGAAGCGTTGAATTTTTCCAAAGCTATCGATGCAGCATTGTGTGCCTGATAAATATCTTGTTTCAATTGAAGATCGTCCTGCGTTTTTTGCAACTCCAGCGACTGAATATTTAATTTAGTTCTTTCGTAATTGGTTTTAAGGTTACCGCTGTTGAAGATGGGTACGCTTAGGTTCAGGCCTACGCTTTGCCTGCGGTTATCTGTTAATTGTGTACCCAATGAATTGGGTTTAATGAAACCAAGTAAATTATTCCCTTGAGCAAACACAGGTGTTTCTACATCATACAAAGTTCCATTTACATTGGCCTTTAATCCGTTGTTGGTAGGAACATATCCACTAAAAATTCTATCGTAAAAAGGTCGTTTACCAAATGCTAGAAAATTGCTGCTGATATTTCCAAACGCTGAAATAGTGGGATACATCGCCCCTCTGGCGGCAGCCTTATTTTTTTCGGCGGCTTGTAATCGGTACGCATTTACTTGTTGCAGCGGCTGATTGGTAAGGGCCAGTTGGTACACATCGGCTGGCATTAGATCGGCAATGGGTTCAATCGGAATAGATTCTATCGGGGGTACGTCTACCTCAAAAGGTGCAGCTGCATCTATGTTCATGAAGTTTTTTAAATTCAGGATAGATTGGGTAATATTTCCTTTTGCGTTGATATAATTTACACTATCCAGTGCCAATTGGGCTTCCAATTGCACCAGGTTGAGTTCTGGAAGTACACCAGCATTTACCTGCCTGCGAACATTATCCAATTGTTCGGTAGTTTGGGCCACCTGTACCAATGTAATTTTTTCTTGCTCGATAGCCAACAATACTTGTAAATACGCATTGGCTGCACTGAGCGCAATATCGTTTTTAATTTTACCAATGTTGGCCACTGCTGCTTTCAGTTCCCATTCATTGGCAGCAATGGTATTGCGTTTGCTGTAAAAATTAAATATGTCTGCACTGGTTTGTAATTGCAAGCCTGCGGTTAGAAACGTTTCGTTAATTCGCTGAAAGGTGATTGGGTCCTGGTTGTTACCATTGTTAACACTCCCATTACCTCCAAAGTTTACGATAGGAAATAAAGACAACCTGCTTTGGTTGTACGTTAGGGTTGAAATTTTTGCTTGAATTTCACTTTGTTTTACACCAATATTATTGACCATGGCATAGTCAACGATGGTTCTCAAATTCCACTTTTCTTGTGCAGAAGTGTTGGTTTGGGAAAAAAGGGCAAAGCCCAATAAAAGCATGTATAAACGCATAATTCAAAAATATGAGATGCAAAGGTATTATTACCCATTAATATTATAAGCGGTGTATATAATGGATGCCCGTTACATGGCTGCGAAACCCCGCTCTAAATCTGCAATAATGTAAGCGGTTTCTTCCTGACCTACATACAACCTCAACATTCGATGATCTTTACTGCTGGCGATAAATGCTTCTTTTTTTATACCACTGCATTTGGGAATGATCAGACTTTCATGGCCTCCCCAGCTCACTGCCATTAAAATATGTTGCAGACTGTTGCAAAACTGTTCGATCTGATCGATGTTATCTGCCTTCACCACAAACGTGAGCAAACCACAAGCCCCAGTCATTTGTCGTTGAGCCAGTTCATATTGCGAAAATGTTTTATCCAGGGGGAAAAGCACTTCCTCTACCTGCGGATGTTGTTGTAAAAAAAGAATGACTTCTCTGGTCGTTTTGCTGATATGCGCCAAACGCATCGGCAAGGTTCTGAGTCCGCGTATAAGCAACCAGGCATTAAAGGGTTGGATACCGCTCCCAATATTCATGTATTCGCTGTTGAAAATACGAGTGATCATTTCGTTGCTGCCGCTGAGCACCCCTGCTACCACATCGCTGTGTCCACCAATGTATTTGGTGGCCGATTGCAATACCAAATCAATGCCCATTAAATAAGGCTGTTGATACAGCGGCGTACAATAACTATTGTCGATCACCGTAACTATGCCTTCTGCTTTGGCCAATTCGGCTACCGCTTTTAAATCTTGTAGGGCATAATCCCAACTGTTCGGACTTTCCAGATAAATCAAGGTGGTATTAGGCAAGATGGCTCTTTCAAAATTTTCAATCGAACGGCCATCAATGTAAGAAGTGGTTACGCCAAATCTTGGTAAAATCTGATTAAACGTTTTTTGCGCCCATGTATATGGTTTTTGTACGCTCACGATATGATCTCCTGCTTTTACATTGGCCAAAACCGCCGCAAATATCGCCGCTGCACCGCTGTTAAAAACTAAACAATCTTCTGCGCCATCCAATGCTGCCAGTTTTTTACGGAGGATATCTACCGTGGGGTTTAATCCCCTGCTATATAAATAAGTGCTGTATTCGTCTTCAAAACCGGCCCTCATTTCTGCTACGGTATTAAATGCGAAATTGCTGCTTTGAATGATGGGAGGTGCTACGGCGTTAAAATAATTCGCTCGTTCTTCGCCCAGTTCGTTGATGATGTAAGAAATGTCCATGATGAATTTATTCAGATGATGAAGTTTTGCTACCTAACGATTTTACCAAAAAATACAAACCAATAAATGCGCTCAAAATACCGATCCCCAACAATCCTGTGTTGGGTTTGTCTACAAAAATACTAATGGCCACAAAAACATACGCGGTGATAAAAATCAACGGCAATGTCGGAAACCATTTCATTTGATAAATGCCCGTACCATTGAGATGCGCCGTTTTTTTACGAATGACGAAAATGGTGGCGGCAGATAATGCCATGCCGAAACAATCGAGAAAGATAGTAAAGCTTAAAATTTCGTCAAAGGTTTTGGCCCAGAAAACAATTAATGCACCCAGTGCGGCAAAAGCAGTCAACGCGGTAAAGAGCACATTGTTTTGTTGGGTTCGTTTTCCAAATACTTTTGGTAAAACGCCCTCTTCACTCATGGCTTGCATCACCCTTGGGTTACTCATGAGTACCACATTTACATAAGCCAGTACAGAAAAAAACAAGAGTACACTCATCACCCTGCCGCCTGCATCACCAAACACGTAGGAAGCCATGATGGCAGAAATATTGGTAGATGTTTTTAATTGTTCAAAGCCAATAATTTTAATATAAGCATAGTTGATGCCAAGGTACAACAATACGATGATGGTGATACCAGCGAATACAGCCTTGGGAATATTACGGGAAGGATTTTTTACTTCTTCTCCAAAATTGATCACTTGTTGGTATCCCCCAAATGTGAATGAAACGGCTACTAAGCCTAGTCCGAATGCCTTGATGTATTCCATCATCGTAGGGGAGAGGCTGTTTTGCAAGGCCGCCGGTTGTGTTGCGTAATCAGCAAAGAACAAAGGCGTTACCAACAATAATATCATCGATATTTTGATGATGGTGAGCACGTTTTGTGCCCGTGCACTCATCTTCAAACCCAACAGATTTACGCCATAAAAAATAAGGATTGAACCAATGGCAATGATGATCTGCATGGTTTGAATATCCTCCGTGCCTTTAAACAACACCGGTGAAATATATTCTGCACCCACCAGGGCTACTGCTGCCATAGAGGCGGCATTGCTCACCAGGATGATACAGTTTACGGCAAAGGCAATAGATGGATGGTAAGCGTATGAAAATATTTTGTAATAACCGCCCGTAACAGGATACCTGCTTCCAATTTCGGCATACGTCAAAGCGCCGCAGAGCGCTACCAACCCACCTGCAATCCATATACCAAAAAATATCAATTCAGAGGGACTGTCTTTTGCAACATTTACAGGCGTGCGAAAAATTCCCATTCCAATCACAAAACTTACCATGATCATGGTGAAGTCGAACAGGTTTAATTTTGGTTTTACTTGCATCGTGAAAAGATACCGAAAGCCTTCAATAAAAAAAATGTTGGGAAGAAAAAAAATGAGAAGCATCATGTTTTTTCCGAGACTTGATTGGAATACCTTTACCATTTATTGACATCATTTTAAGAGCTCCTATTCCTGATTTGTTTGTTTACTCATCCTGCAAAAACGCTTTTTTCTGGTATTTGTAATCCTTGTGGATCCAGTACCTAAACTTTTGGTTAAGAGAAATAGTTAAAATATAACAGATGATACTCGCTACGATGACTGCTTTGTTTAATGATAATGCTCAACGAAAATAAACAGATTAAAAATTAATTTTATGCTCAACAAAATAAGCACGCTTTTATTAGGCATTTTATTGCTGGTACAAATTGGATGCAATGGCGATAAAAAGGAAGCGACAAGCGCCAACAATCCGGTACTCGTTAATGGTACTTTGAAAGATTATGCCGATAGCGTTCATGCCGGAATCATAAAACAGGATACCATGAAAAAAAGTGTGCAACGCGTTGCTGAAAATAGCATCAAAGGCACCATCGTACGCGTTCAATATCACTCGCCAGGAGTTAGAGGCAGAAAAATTTGGGGAGGCCTGGTGCCTTACAACCAGGTGTGGAGTGCGGGTGCTCACAGTGCTACGAATGTTCATTTTTCAGCAGGGGTATTGGTCGGGCAAAGATTCATCAGTGCCGGCGATTATGCTTTTTTTGCCATTCCGGGCATTGAGGAGTGGACACTCATTCTCAATAAAAATTATCAACAACATTTGGCAGATGATTACAGCGATTCGCTGGATGTAGTAAACATAAAAGTAAAGCCCATCATTTTGGAGGATACTATACAACGACTCACTTACCTGGTGAAGCCCAATGGAGAAGGTACCGGTAGCATCAACCTGTACTGGGAAAAATTATTCATCAGTATGCCGTTTAAAGTGGTTAAAAATACTGTTGCTAAAAATGGAATAGGTGGTTCTGGCAAAATTGCATTAAAAAATTTGGCGGCGAAATATAAGAGAGATCCGGTTTGTTTTATGCCGGTATCTGCCGGGATTTCTGACACGACTTTATACGATCAAAAAATCATCGGATTCTGTTCTTCCACATGTAAAAATTTATTTGTGCAAGCACCTGAAAAGTATGCGGAGCAGCTGAAGTGAAAATATTAAAATAAAAACAAGAACTTGAGAATACACAATAAAGGAGATTTGACATGGATATCCAGGTAATTAATATTGATTCCGAAACTTTGGAAGGTACTCCTGTTTTCTTTGAGACGAGCGTTCCAATTCAAAAGTTATTCGACTGCCCAGAGACTGGTGAGTCTATCCAAACTTTTCTAAAGGACTTTGAAGGGGTTTCCAACATCAAGTTGTAAAACTTCTGGAGATGTCACAGAAATTAATTGAAACACCTCCAAATATTCTCCATGAAAATTTTATTGGATGAATTAAATTTTTTTAATGAACAGTTCTAGTCGTAAGTAACAATAGTTTTGCCCACGTTTACCCCATTTAAGAACAGTCTTATTTTTATTATTTGGCTAGTCCTTTATAAAGCCTTTACATTTGCATTGAGTTTGGTTTCTCCAATAATTAAAAATTGTTGGAGGATTAAAAGGGAAGTCCGGTGTAAATCCGGCGCTATCCCCGTAGCTGTAAAGCCCACTTCAACCCCGGTTGAGGAAACATCCATTCTACAAGCCACTGTTGGCAACAACGGGAAGGCAATGGATGTAAAAGCTGAGCCAGAAGACCTGCCAGATTTCATTTTAATCATTCACGGCTTTCGGGCGAAAGGCATGGAGTGTAAGCGCTGTAAGGCATTTATATTTCAGATAGCTGCGTGTACGCAGGTATTATTTTTCCACGAAAGCAGTTACAAAAAAACTTTTCTACAAATGAAAAAGAAAATGTTGTTTGTGGCTGCTGCATTTTTCAGTAGTCATACCTATGCACAACAAGACAGTACTACCCTGGACGATTTGGTAGTAACCGCTACAAAAAATGCGGTCAAACAATCGCAAACCGGTAAAGTGGTGTCAGTTATTAACCAGGAAACTTTGCAGCGCAATGCAGGCAAAACCCTTACGGAAATACTCAATTATCAGGCAGGGGTTTTTGTAAATGGCGCTAACAATGCGTTGGGCAGCAACCAGGATTATTACATCCGTGGTGCAGCTACCAGCAATACCCTTATTTTGTTGGATGGCGTTCCAGTTGCTGATCCTTCTTACATCAATTCCTATTTTGACCTCAACAATATCAACCCTGCGCAAGTGGAGCGCATTGAAATTCTCAAAGGTGCACAGAGTACATTATGGGGCAGCGATGCAGTGGCTGGCGTTATCAACATTATCACCAAAAAAGGCGCTGCGTCTACATTTTCTCCGAATCTGATGCTGAGTTATGGAAGTTATGAAACGTTTAGAGCCAATGCTGCCATTAACGGTTCTGTAAAGAAATTTACCTATAACCTTCAATATGGCTATACCAACAGCAAAGGGTTTTCCAGCGCAAAAGATACCACAGTAAATGCCAATTTTGAAAAAGATAAATATTTGCAGCACAATGTACAAGCCAATCTTGGCTATCAATTCAGTAATAAATGGTCAGTTCGATATACCGCCAACTACGGCACCTATGAAACCGGTTTAGACGCTGGAGCATTTACAGATGATGCAGATTACATCAATAAAAACAGGAGTTTTTTAAACAGCGTGGTGTTGGCTTATTCAACACCTACCACATCTTTTCAATTTGTAAACACCCTCATCGATACCAAAAGATTGTTGGAAGATGACAGCGCCAGTGTGGGTGGTTTCAACAAATTTGCCAGAGGCAGATACGAGGGTGGTTCTTTTATTTCGGAACTGTTTGGTAACACCAAACTCAATTCTTATTTCAATTTGGTTACTGGTGTACAAAGAGTTGCTCACAACACATCCCAGTCTTACAATAGTATTTCCTCTTTTGGTCCGTTTACAGCTATACCCATCAGCGAAGATTCTGCTAGAACCACCAACTATGCAGCCTATGCGTCTTTGAATATGTTGGGGTACAAACAATTTAATGTGGAAGCTGGACTTAGATTCAACAACCACAGTATTTATGGAAACAATGTAACCTGGTCGTTTAATCCGTCTTACAATATCGATGGTCTCACCCGGGTTTTCGTTAATGTATCATCTGCTTATAAGGTACCATCTTTGTACCAGTTATACAGTGAGTATGGAAACGGATTATTGAAACCAGAAACCAGTACCAACTACGAAATTGGCGTACAATCGTTGAGCAACAATAAAAGAAACTCTATCAGACTGGTGGCTTTTAAAAGAGATATAAAAGATCTGATTGTATTTTTTACTGATGCATCTTTCAACAGCCAATACATCAACAGAGATGAACAGCACGACTATGGTTTTGAAGTGGAAAATAGCATTGCCATTGGCAAAATGGGTCAGTGGGTTTCTAATTTCACCTACGTAGAAGGAGAAGGCAAAACCGGTAATGTTAAAGCAAATAATTTGTTTCGAAGACCGAATTTTACTTTCAATAGTACACTTACCCTCGAACCGGTAAAAGGACTAACGATCATGCCTAACGTTCGTTTTGTTGGAACCAGAAAACGCGGAGACTTTGATCCCGGTCCGCAAACCATGCCATCCTATTATACCATCGATTTTTCTGCAGGATACCTGATCGCTTCTACCTATCGGTTGTTTATTGATTGTAGAAACATCACCGATCAGGATTATCAGGATATTCCAGGATACAGCAGCAGAGGCCGCAATATTACAGTAGGCCTTAGCGCACAGTTTTAAGAAAAAAAACTTGTGCTGTGTTGAAGGAATGAATTGGTGAAAGTGTAAGCAGTTCTTACCATGCTGCTCATGTTTAATTTAACATATACAACAATCTAATCCGGCCTTTTTTAAATGAACGCTTAAGATTTTTATTCATCATTGTGCATAAAATAACTCTACATGAAACATCTGCATAAAACAATACAACCCTCGTTGGCGATGTTGCTTCTGTTCATCGGAACTGTAGCATTGTTAAGAGTGCCCAATGCGGCACACTATTCCTGGCTCGCCAATTACACAGCGCTTGGTGCCATGGCTTTGTTTGGCGGCGCATATTTTAGATCGCCTATCAAAGCGATGCTTTTTCCTTTGCTTACCTTGTTGGTTAGCGACCTTATTATTTGCAACTGGGTGTTTGATGGCAAGTACGGTTTTATCTACAGCGGTTGGTATGTGGTGTATGGAATTTTTTTGCTAATCGTAGGTATAGGCAGGTATTTATTGCAGAAGGTTAATTTGCCTCGCCTCCTGGGATCTTCTGTGGTAGCAGCTTTGTTGCATTGGTTTTTGGCAGATGGTGCGGTTTGGTTAGGCGGAGGAACAGATCTGCGAACCATGTTGCCCTTGTCAAAAGACTGGCCAGGACTCCTCCAGTGTTATACACAAGGATTCCCTTTTATGAAGAATTTCTTGCTTGGCACCATCACCTATAGTTTGTTGATGTTTGGTTTGTTTGAATGGCTGAAAGCTGCTCGTCCTCATTTGGTATTGTTACCAGTAAAATCTAGTTCTGATGAATAAGATACCGGCCATTATGAGCTGGAGTGGGGGCAAAGACAGTGCCTATGCCTTGCATACCGTTCTTCAAGCGGGAGTATACGATGTGCAATTTTTGCTCAGTAATTTCAACGGCGAACAGAAAAGATTGAGCACGCATGGTATTTCCGAAGCTTTGATAGAAGCACAATCAGAAGCACTTGGTATTCCTTTGCAAAAAATGTACGTGTACGAATCTTCTAACGCCGCCTATGAAAAAGCATTGACAGAATTTTTGGAAACAGCCACATCTAAAAAAATATTTCACGTCATTTTCGGTGATATTTTTTTAGAAGATCTACGTGCCTATCGAGAAGAAAAATTAGCGGCCGTTGGTATGCAAGCGGTGTTTCCACTATGGGGTAAAAACACCCTACGTTTAGTGCGATCCTTCATTGATGATGGATTTAAAAGCATGATTTGCTGTGTAAACGATGCCTATCTCACTGAAAAGCATGCAGGTAAAATAATTGATCACCCCTTTATCGATCAACTACCGCTTTCTTCGGATCCTTGTGGAGAAAATGGCGAATACCATAGCTTTTGTTTTGATGGACCTGTTTACACAAAACCTATTGCCGTAGCTCATACTAACACCCGTTACAAATCTTTACCACTTACTATGCATTCTGTTGAGTCAACAGCCAATGCTCCTATTACCCTTGGCTTTTGGTATGCGAATCTTATACTTGCTCATACTCTGCCTAAACACGAACCCAAAAGTTGTGAACGTTGCGGCCAATACTTCGAATGCAAACCAGGTGACATCACCCATTGTCAGTGCTTCGGTAGAGCAATCTCTGCCGAAGTCAAAGATTGGATGGCAAAAAAATATATAGATTGTATTTGTGGCAACTGCATCACTGCATTAAACAATCCATCCATCCTTTTTCGCGAAAAATTTGGCAGTAGTCCGCATTAATTAGATGCCCGTATAATTTTTTTGGCAGAAACCCGTTTGTTTGGTGGACCTTTATACAAAGTATTTTATGAAGAAAATATATCTGTTGTTCTATTCTTTTTTTTTAGTACTGGCTGCTAATACGCAAACGGTTTACAGTGGCAAAGTGGTCAACGAAGTATTCACACCAATTCCGGGCGTGACTATTCAAATAGGTACAGAAGGAATATCCACCATAACAGATAGCATAGGCAATTTTAGTTTTATTACCAACACCAATAATTATATTCTTAGTTTTAGTCACGTAGGTTTTGTGCAACAGACCTTGCGGGTAAACGGTCCTTTGCCATTTCAAATAGTATTGCAACGCAATAATGAAATGTTGGATGAAACCTTTGTAAAAGCTTATGAGGGCAATGCGTCCAGAAAAAATATTCCGGCTGCTGTAACGGTACTCAATAAAAACTCGCTCGAAAAATTCGGTACACAATCACTGGTAGCTGCTGTAAACACAGTGGCAGGTGTGAAGATGGATGAACGCAGCCCCGGCAGTTATCGGTTGAGCATTCGTGGTAATTTACTGCGCTCTACTTTTGGGGTACGAAATGTAAAAGTGTATTGGAACGGTATTCCTTTTACAGATGCCAATGGCAATACCTACTTAAACCAGTTGAGTTTACAAAATGTAGATAGAATGGAAATCATTAAAGGTCCTGCAGGCAGTATGTACGGCAGTGGTACGGGTGGGGTGGTACTGTTGCAATCCGGGAACAGCAGTGCAGTCAAACAACAATTTTTACAGGCGGGGATTACTGCGGGCAGTTATGGACTGAAGAGTGCGAATGTATCTTTTCAGCAAACGGGTGCACAACAAACCAATCTTTCTTTTTCGCACCAGAAAGCGGATGGCTATAGAGATCATACCAACATGCGTAGAGATGTATTGCACTACACCGGTAGTTATTTGATCAGTACCAAGAGAAGGATCAATGCGAACGTATTTGCAAGTGATCTTTATTATCAAACGCCGGGCGCTCTCACTCTTGCGCAACTCAATTCAAATCCGCGCCAGGCAAGGCCGGCAGCTGGTATTTTTCAGGGTGCTGCTACACAACAGGCAGCTATTTATTTAAAAACCTTGTATGCAGGGGTTAGTCAGGAATATCGTTTCAATAATAGGTGGAGCAATACCACCGGACTGTATGGATCATACACCGATTTTGTGAATCCCACGATTCGCAATTATGAAAAAAAATATGAAAAAGGTTTTGGCGGAAGAACGGTGTTTCAATACCAGTCTGCCATTTTTACGCATACCATTGGAGCAGAGTTTCAGCAAGGATTTTTTAACACAGGCGTTTTTGGAAACAGAGCAGGTGTAAAAGACACTTTGCAGTTCAGGGCCGCCATACAATCGAGGCAGATGAATGGGTTTGCACAAACAGTGATCAAACTACCTGCTGATTTTTCGCTGAATGCAGGCTTTAGTATGAACCAGTTTTATTACGGGTATCAAAAAACCAGTCAGTTGAACGCAGAAACTTTCAGCAATCGTTTTGATGCGCAGTTGGTACCAAGAATTGCGTTGACAAAATCTATCAATCAAATTTCGTTGTACGCTGCCGTTAGTAAAGGTTATTCTGTGCCAACCATAGACGAAGTATTTGCCGGCAACGATTCTTTCAACACCAGTTTAAATGCAGAAACTGCTATCAACTACGAAATTGGTTTTAAAGGGAATTTGTTGAAGAACAAGCTATGGATAGATGCTGCTTATTATTTTTTCAGTCTGCAAAATACCATTGTGAGCAGGCGCGATTTGGCTGGCGGAGACTTTTTCACCAACGCAGGTAAAACACGGCAACAAGGAGCAGAGCTCTCTATCCAATACCAGCCCATCTATCGTGAAGATCGTTTGATACGATTGTTGAAGTTTAGCAGCAGTTTTACCAACATACGGGCGAGGTTTAAAGATTACCAGCAGGGAGCGGTAAAATTTGATGGCAACCAATTAACGGGCGCGCCGCCCAATGTATTCGTGTTTACAACAGATGTGCAGCTTAAGCGCAAGTTGTACGGCAGTTTTACCTATAGTTACACCGATCGCATTCCGCTGAATGATGCCAATACTTTTTACGCACCGTCCTATCAATTGTTGTTTGCGAAAATTGGGTATAAGGTAACCAGTAGCAATGGAGCGGTATTTCATTTATTTGCCACGGCAGAAAAATCGCTTAACAATCCATACAGTTTGGGGAATGATTTGAATGCGGCTGCCAACCGTTTTTTCAATCCCGCTGCGCCCGAGCAGTTTACAGTAGGAGTACTGCGTAAGTTTGCGTTAAAAAAGAATAAAAAGGTTTTATAATACAGAGTTAGAATCAATACAGCTTATCACTTAGCAGGAAAGTTTTACGAAGATAACATAGGTCATGATACCGTACATGGATACGTTGTGCTTTTCACAGCTTTCCTTAAATAAAATTTATAAGATCAAAAAAGTGGAGGTAAACCTTTGCATGACGGCTTATTTTCCATTATTTTTTCTTTTCAAAAATTTCA
>Ga0105046_10003774_pt1 | contig 24078 bp, 11 predicted proteins | sample MAT03_FD_78385 | JGI IMG/M metagenome (GOLD analysis project Ga0105046, IMG submission 78385) | Freshwater microbial communities from Lake Fryxell liftoff mats and glacier meltwater in Antarctica - MAT-03 (megahit assembly) | ecosystem: Environmental > Aquatic > Freshwater > Ice > Liftoff...
AACCGCGCGGCCGGCGGCGGCGTCCCACACCTTCGCGGTCTTGTCGAGCGACGCGCTGACGAGCCGGGTGCCGTCGCGGTTGTAGGCCACGTCGGCGACGGCGTGCGTGTGGCCTTCGAGGCGGCCGACCGCGTCGCCGGTGTCGGCGTCCCACAGGTGAACGGCGTGGTCGTACCCGGCGGCGGCGACCCGCGACCGGTCCGGGTGGAACGCCACCCCGCGCGCGGCCCGGCCGCGGATCACGCGCTTCACCCCGCCGGTCTTCGCGTCCCAGATGCGCACCGTCTCGTCGCCGCAGGTGGTGGCGATGCGGGCGCCGTCGGCGCTGAACGCGACCGACGACAGGCGGTCGTCGTGGCCGCGGAGGGCGAACACGACGGCGCCGGTGTCGGCGTCCCACACGTCCGCCACCTTGTCGCCGCCGGCGGTGACGAGCCGCGCCCCGTCGGGGCTGTACGCCACCGCGCTGACCCACGACTGGTGGCCGCGGAGGGTGAGCACGTCCTGGTGGCAGAGGCGGTGCAGGTGGTGCCACTCCCAGCCGCGCAGGTCGGGGCGGCAGCCGGCCAGCAGCGCCCGGCCGCGGGCCAGGTCGCGGTTCCCGTAGTCGAGCCACGCCGCGTAGGTCGAACGGGCGTACTCCTCGCGGGCCAGCGTCTCCTGCGCCGCCCGCGCCACGGCCTCGGCGTCCTCGGCGCGAACGCGGGCGGCCTCGGTTCGCCCCTGCTCGTCGGTCAGTCGGTCGCGGCTCTCGGCGGCGTCGCGCCACAGGGAGGAGGCGCCGGCGGCGGCGAGGAGGAGGACGGCCGCGGTGACGGCGAGGGCGGCGGCGGCGGCGAGGGTGCGGTTGCGGCGCACCCACAGCACGGCGCGCTCCGCCCGGGTGGCGCGGCGGGCGGCGATCGGCCGGCCGTCGAGCCACGCCCGCAGGTCGGCGGCCAGCTCGCGGGCCGTCGGGTAGCGGCGGCCGGGCTCCTTCTCCAGACACTTCAGGCAGACCGTCTCCAGGTCGGGCGGCACCTGCGGGTTCAGCGTGCGCGGCGCGGGCGGCTCGTCGCGGCGGATGCGCTCAAACAGTTCGGAGGTAGTGTCGCCGTCGAACGGGCGGCGGCCGGCGAGCGCCTCGTAGAGGACGACGCCGAGCGACCACACGTCGGCGGGCGGGCCGACGAACTTCATGCCGACGGCCTGCTCGGGGGCCATGTACGCGGGGGTGCCGCCGTGGTCGTGGGTGCGGGTCAGGTCGGCGTCGGCGCGCTTGGCGAGGCGGCCGACCTCGCGGACGAGGGCGAAGCCGGGCACGTCGGGCGGCGGGGATTCGTAGCCGAGGGTGGTGTCGTCGGGCATGTGGGGGCGCTCCGCGGTGCAACGCCGCAAGCGGCGACTCGGGTGGTTACGTTGCCGCTTGCGGCGTTGCACCGCCGCGCACCGCGCCGGGGGCGTCCTTCAGCGCTTCGTCCGGCAGCACGAACGAGTTCTCGATCGCGTCGTCGCCGTCCTCGTTGAGCAGCTCCGGGAAGCGCACCCCCGGCAGCACCCGCACCGCGAACACCTCCTGCACCCCCGCCTGGAACTGCAGGAACGCCACCACCTGCCCGCGGTCGATGTCCACCACCCACATGCCGCACGCGCGCTCCTCCACCGGCAGCCGGTCGGTGATCGGGATGCCGCTGAACAGCGCCGACTCGCGCACCTGCGACAGCCCCACGAACGCCAGGTTGCCGTAGAAGTCGAGGCCGCGCGTGAACCCCGGCAGCTCCGCCACCACCTCCCGCCGGCCGGTGGCGAGGTTCACCGTGGCGAGCGTGCCGGCGCCGGACTCGCACACCCACAGCGCGCCCCGGTACCAGCGCGGCGAGTGCGGCATCGACAGCCCCCGGGCCACGAACTCGCCGCTCGGCACGTCCATCAGCACGCCGCCGCTCGCCTTGTTCGCCCGCCACTCGGCGTTGGCGTCGGTGGCGCCGAGCGCGGTGACGTACTTCGGGGCGCCGTCCACGACGGCGAGGCCGTTCAGGTGGCAGCGGTCCTCGGGGGCCAGCGCGGACACGAACGCCGGCCGCCAGCGCGGGACGAAGCTGTGGTCGCGGTCGAAGGTGCAGAGGCACGAGAAGCGCGTGTTCACCGCCCAGAGCTCGCCGCCGGCGTACTCCAATTCGTGAACGGCGATCTGACCCGTGGTGTGGCTCGACCGCGGCAGGTACAGCACGTCGTGGCGGCCGGCGGGCTCCAGCTTGGCGGCCGCGGCGGGCTGGTCGTGGAACTCCAACACGGCCGTCTTGGTGCCCACGGCGAGGCGGCCACCGTCGAGCGCAACTCCCATCGGGGACGGGAAGTTCCGGAAGTGCGTGTTGGCCGCGCCGCCCTCCTGGCGGACGACGACGAGTTTCCCCGCCTGGTAGGTGCTGACGAGGACCGAAATGCCGAGCTGCCGGAGCGCCTCCGGGAGGCTGGTGGTGTGGACACTTTGCAGATCGGACGGGTCGGACACGGCCGGTCTCCGAGGGCCATTCTGGGCCGATTCTACGGAACCGTCGGAAAACCCGTCACTGGTGGGTGGGGTAAGGGGGGAAAAATGTGCCGTCGCACGACACTCCCCTTGTCAAGCCTCGACGGGCGCGGCTACAACGGAAAAGTTACGCTATTTTACCGCCTCCATACTGGCGCCCCGGACTCGCACGGGTGCGCCTGCTCGCCCCGGTCGGACCCTCCCCCTTCCGGGATGACCCCCTGCATCGAAGGGCGTCCCCACCAATGTCGCGCATCCTCCGCCGCCTGGCCCGGTTCGGCCGCTCCGTTTCGACGCCCGCCGCCCGCACGCCGCGCGACCTCCGCGCCCGGCTGTGGGTCTCGCCGCTCGAAGACCGGGTCGTCCCAAATAACTACCCGGTACTGAACGCCGCGGACACGGGGGCCGGGTCGTTCCGGCAGGCCATCCTCGATGCCAACGGCAACGCCGGCCTGGACACCATCAGCTTCGACTCGGCCTTCTTCGCCACCCCGCGGACCATCACCCTCGGCGGCGCGCTCGCCATCACCGGCGCGGTGACCATCACCAGCCCGGGGGCGAGCCTGGTCACGGTGAACGCGAACGGCGGCAGCGCGGTGTTCACCGTCTCCGGGGCGGGGACCACCACGCTCGACGGCCTGACCATCACCGGCGGGATCGGGGGGAACGGGTCGGGGATCGGCGTTTCCACCGCGGGGACCAACCTCACCGTGCGGAACTCGGTCATTACCGGCAACATAGGCGGGACCGGGGGCGGCATCTTCATGCCGAACGGGGCCGGGCTCCTCACCGTCCAGAACAGCACCATCTCGGGGAACACCGGCGGCACCGGCGGCATCTACTTCTACAGCGGTGGCGGCCTCCTCGTCCAGAACAGCACCATCTCCGGGAACACCGGCACGTCCACCGCCACCTACCACGGCGGCGGGGTCGTCTTCTACGGGGCGGTGGCGGCGTCCGGCGTCGTGATCGAGAACAGCACCATCGTCAACAACTCGACCAGTTCGACGGCCGGCGGCGGCGGCATCAACTACCGCCAAACGTCCGGCACCGTGACCGTCCGCAACAGCACGATCACCGGGAACACCGGGCCGGCCGCGGCCACCGGCGGCGGCGGCATCGCCATTCAGGGCTCCGTCACCCTCAACCTGATCAACTCCGTCGTCGCCCAGAACAACGGCCCGGCCACTGGGCCGGACCTGAGGGTGACCAGCGGCACGGCCGTCGGGTCGAACTCGCTGATCGGGGTGATCCCGCCGTCCGGGTTCGTCGGTACGGGCAACCTGACCGGCACCCAGGCGTCCCCGCTCAACCCGCAGCTCGGGTCGCTCGCGAACAACGGCGGCCCGACCCTGACCCGGGCGCCGCAGCTGGGCAGCCCCCTCCTCAACGCCGGCGACAACACCCGGGTCGGCACCCTCACCACCGACCAGCGCGGGCCGGGCACGGTCCGCATCTCCGGGGCCGCCGTGGACATCGGCGCCGTCGAGGCGCAATCGCCCGTCCTCACCGCCGCCGGCGGCACGGTGACGTACACCGAGAACGACCCGGCGGTCGCCCTGGAGCCGACCCTCACGATCTCCGACTTCGACAGCACCAGCCTGGCCTCGGCGCGGGTGCAGATCACCGCCGGGCTCGACCCCGCGCAGACCGACGTGCTCGCGTTCACCCCGGTCGGCGCCGTCACCGGGGTGTACGACCCGACCACCGGCATCCTCACGCTGTCCGGCACCGATACCCTCGCCAACTACCAGACCGCCCTCCGCTCGGTCACGTTCTCCTCGACGAGCGACAACCCGACGACGGCCCCCCGGACCATCTCCATCACCGCCACCGACCCCTCCGCCAACGTCAGCACCGCCGTCACCAAGACGGTGAACGTGACGGCGGTGAACGACGCCCCGGCGTTCGGCGGCGTCGTCACGGCCACCCAGACGGTCCTCGACTCCGCGACCATCGCCCCGTTCGCCACCGTCACCGTCACCGACCCGGACTCGGCGTCCGTGACCGTCACGGTGACCTACGCCGGGGCCGACGGCCCGCTCACGAACCTCGGCGGGTTCACCGGGTCGGCCGGGAGCTACTCGTTCACCGGCAACCCCGCCGCCGCCCAGACCGCGCTGCGGGGGCTGACGTTCGACCCGAACGAGGCGGCCATCTTCATCGGCTCGCCGGTCACCACCGTGTTCACGATCACCGTCAGCGACGGTACCGCCCCCACGGTGACTAACAACCAGACCACCGTGCAGGCGGTGAACCTCAACGACGCCCCGTCGTTCACGGCCGCCTCCCCGGCGGCGGTGATCGAGGACGCCGGGACGATCACGGTGGGCGGGTTCATTACCTCGTTCACGCCCGGCCCGGCCAACGAGTCGTCGCAGACCGCCGTCGGGTACGAGGTCCAGGTGCTGACCGGGGCGTCGCTGTTCGCCGTCCTCCCGGCGGTGAGCCCGGCCGGCGTGCTGACGTACACCCTCCAGGGGGACCAGAACGGCACGGCGACGTTCCAGGTCCGCGTGCAGGACAGCGGCGGCACCGCCGCCGCCGCCGGCCTCGGCACGGGCGTGGACACGTCGCCCTGGCTCCCCGCGGCCGAGCCGTCCTTCACGATCACCGTCAACCCGGTCAACGACGCCCCGACGTTCAGCGTCCCGGCCACGACCGGCGTGCTCGAGGACGCCGCGGCGCAGACGGTGGGCGGGTTCGCCACGAGCATCCTTCCCGGGCCGACGGCGGACGAGGCCGGGCAGACGGTGAACTTCCTCGTCAGCAACGACAACACCGGCCTGTTCAGCGTCCAGCCGACGATCAGCCCGACCGGCACGCTGTCGTACACCCCGGCCGCAAACCAGAACGGCACCGCGACCGTGACCGTGCAGCTGATGGACGGCGCCGGCACGGCCGACGGCGGCACCAACTTGTCCGCGACCGTGACGTTCACCATCACCGTGAACCCGGTCAACGACGCCCCGTCGTTCACCCTCCCGGCCCCGTCGGTCACGGGCGTGGCCGAGGACGCCGCGCTCCAGACGATCGGCGGGTTCGCGTCGGCCATCAGCCGGGGGCCGGCCGACGAGTCGTTGCAGACCGTCGCGTTCACGGTCAACGTCACGGGCGGCACGCTGACGTTCACCACCGCCCCGACCATCGCCCCCGACGGCACCCTGACGTTCCGGGCGGCGCCGGACGCCAACGGCACGGCGACGCTGTCCGTCACCCTGGCCGACAGCGGCGGCCTCGCCAGCGGCGGCGTGGACACGTCGGCCGCGCAGACGTTCAGCATCACCGTGGACCCGCGCAACGACGCCCCGGTGAACACCGCGCTGGTGAGCACGGCCGTCGCCATCGGCTCCTCCACGCAGCTGACCGGGCTGTCGGTCACCGAGCCGGTCGACAACGTCCCCGGGGCGGCCGCGGGCTACTCGACCACGGTGAGCGTGCCGGCCGGGGCCGGGTTCTTCACCGGCAGCCTCTTCACCTCCGGCGACGGCACCGAGAGCATCACCGTCACCGGCACCCTCGACGAGGTGAACGCCGCCCTGGCCGACCTCACCTACACGCCGGTCGCCAACAACCCGTCGGTGACGATCACGGTGGTCAGCACCGACGGCGGCAACACCGGCGGCGGCACCCTCTCCGACACCGACACGTTCGTCGTGGTCGTCACGGTGCGGCCGGTCATCACCCTCACCGCCGGCCCGACGGTCTTCACCGAGAACGGGCCGGCGGCGGTCGTGGACGCGGGCCTCACCGTCACCGACTCGGACAGCACCGACCTCACGACGGCGGTGGTCACGCTCACCGGGTTCGTCCCCGGCGAGGACGTGCTGACGTACACCGGCGCGCTGCCGGCGGGCGTGTCGGCCGACGCGTCGGTGGCGGGGCAGATCACGTTCACCGGCACCGCCCCGGTCACCGCCTACGAGGCGCTGTTCCGGACCGTCACCTACGCGAACACGAGCGAGTTCCCCGCCACGACCCCGCGCGCCGTCCGGTTCGTCGTGACGGCGCTCGAGACGGGCGGGAGCACCCTGACGAGCTCCCCGGCGAGCAAGTCGATCGACGTGACCGACCTGAACGACGCCCCGGTGCTCGCGGTCGCGGTCCCCCCCACGTCCGCGTTCGAGGAGGCGACGGTGGCGGTGGCGGGCGTCAGCGTGTCGGACGTGGACGCGGGCACCGCCCCGATCCGGGTGACGCTGAGCACCACCGCCGGGATGCTGGCCGCGGCCAGCGCCGGGGTGACGGTGACGGCGAACCCGCAGCTGCCGACCGGGCCGTTCCTCCTGACCCTGGAGGGGCCGGTCGCGGCGGTCAACGCCGCCCTCACCAGCCTGACGTTCACCGGCGGCACCGACTTCGTTGGCACGGCCCTTATCGACGTGCTGGCCGACGACCTCGGCTCGACCGGCGACCCGGGGCCGCGGACGGCCGCCGGCAGCTTCTCGGTGACGGTCCTCGCGGTGAACGACGCCCCGTCGTTCACCCCGGGGCCGAACGTCACCGTGAACGAGGACAGCGGCGCGACGGCGGTGCTGCCGTGGGCCGCGAACATCCTCCGCGGCCCCGCCGACGAGGCCGGGCAGGGGGTGACGTTCTCGGTCAGCAACAACTTCCCCGGCTTCTTCACCGCCGCCCCGGCGATCGACCCGAGCGGCAACCTGACGTTCACCGTGCGGCCCAACTCGGTCGGCACGGCGACGGTCACGGTGACGCTCAAGGACGACGGCCTCACGGCCAACGGCGGCGACGACACGTCCGACCCGGTGACGTTCACGATCACCATCACCGGGGTCAACGACACCCCGTCGTTCACCGCCGGCGGCGACGTGTCGGTGACCGAGGACTCCGGCCCGCGGTCGCTGGCCGGGTGGGCGCGCGGGGTCAGCCCCGGCCCGGTCGACGAGAGCACCCAGACGGTGCAGTTCCTCGTCACCTCGTCGAACGTGTCGTCGTCCGGCGGGCCGCTGTTCGCGGTCCTGCCGGCGGTGGACGCGAACGGCACGCTGACGTTCACCCCGGCCGCGAACGCCAACGGCACCGCCAGCGTGAGCGTGCGGGCCATGGACAACGGCGGCGGGGCGGACACGTCGGCCGCGCAGACGTTCACCATCACGGTGGTCTCGCTGAACGACCCGCCGCAGTACCTCCTGACGCAGTCGTCCCTCACCGCCGGCCCCGGTTCCGCCACGGTGACGCTGCCGAACTTCGTTACCAGCATGAACGCCGGGGCGCCCGACGAGGTCGGCCAGACGTTCACGTTCGAGGTGGCCAACAACGGCGAGGTGCTCTTCTCGCAGCAGCCGGCGATCAGCCCGAGCGGCACGCTGACGTTCGCCCCGTCCGGCTCCCGCAGCGGCCTCGCCACCGTCACCGTCCGCCTCCGCGACAGCGGCGGCGACACGTTCGGCGTGGACGTGACGCCGCCGGTGCAAACGTTCACGATCACCGTGAACGGCTCGAACACGGCGCCGAGCTTCACCGCCGGGCCGAACCAGACGGTCGCCGAGGACGCCGGCGCGCAGGTGGTGCCGAACTGGGCCACGAACATCTCGGCCGGCCTGCCGGCGGAGTCGGGCCAGGCGCTGACGTTCGTCGTGACCACGGCGCAGTCGGCGCTGTTCGCGGCGGGGCCGGCGGTGTCGGCGAACGGCACGCTCACCTACACCCCCGCGCCCGACGCCGTCGGCACCGCGACCGTGACGGTGAAGTTGACGGACGACGGCGGCACCGCGTTCGGCGGGTTCGACACGTCGGCCGAGCAGACGTTCACGATCCAGCTGACGCCGGTGAACGACCCGCCGGTGTTCACGATCCCGAGCGGCCCGGTCGCGGCCGACCCGGCGAACGGGCCGCGCACCGTGCCGGGCTTCGCCACCGGCATCGCGGCCGGCCCCGCCGACGAGGCCGGGCAGTCGGTCTCGTTCCTGGTGACGACGACGAGCGGCGGCGGCCTGTTCACGACGCCGCCGGCGATCAACCCGGCGACCGGCGCGTTGACGTTCACCCCGGCGGCGGGCGCCAACGGCACCGCGGGCGTGTCGGTGCGGCTCCAGGACAACGGCACCGGGGCGAACCTGTCGGCGGCGCAGACGTTCACGATCGTGGTGGCGGCCGGCGCCCAGAACAGCCCGCCGACCGCGGGGCCGGACGCGATCACGGTGGCGGCCAACAGCGGCCCGACGGCGGTGCCGGTGCTGACCAACGACAGCTTCACCCCGGACACCGGCGAGACGCTGAGCGTGACGGCGGTCGGGTCGGCGGCGAACGGCCTGGCGACGCTCACGGGCGGGGCTGTGTTCTACGCCCCCGCGAGCGGGTTCAGCGGCACCGACACGTTCACGTACACGCTGTCCGACGGGAACGGCGGCACCGCGACCGGCACGGTGACGGTGACGGTGACGCCCCCGCCGGTGGTGGTGGTCCCGCCGAAGCCGCCGACGCCGAATACGGTGGTGTCGGACCTGGTGGCGATCGGGGACCAGACGGGGTCGCGGGTGCGGGTGGTGAACGCGGCGACCGGCCGGGTGCAGGCCGACTTCCTCGCCTTCCCCGGGTTCCAGGGCGGGGTGAACGCCACCCTGGGGGACTTGACCGGCGACGGCGTGCCCGACGTGATCGTCGGGGCCGGGGCCGGCGGCGGGCCGGTGGTGAAGGTGTTCGACGGGCGGACGTTCGCCGAGGTGGCGTCGTTCCACGCCTTCCTGCCGTCGCTCCGGGGCGGGGTGCACGTGGCCGCGGCCGACGTGAACGGCGACGGGCGGACCGACCTGGTGCTCGGGGCCGGGGCCGGCGGCGGCCCGCACGTGAAGGTGGTGGACGGCACCCGGCTGGGCGAGCGCGACGCGGACAACCTGCCGACGGGGCTGCTGGCGAGCTTCTTCGCCTACGCCAACGACTTCCTCGGCGGGGTGAGCGTGGCCGCGGCCGACGTGGACGGCGACGGCCGGGCCGACGTCGTGACCGGGGCCGGGCCGGGCGGGTCGCCGCACGTGAAAGTGTTCGACGGCGGCACCCTCCGCGAGGTGCTCAGCGTGATCCCGTACAACCCGGGGTTCCGCGGCGGGGTGAACGTCGGGGCCGGCGACCTGGACGGCGACGGGCGGGCCGAGATCATCACCGGGGCGGGGGCCGACGGCGGCCCGCACGTCGGCATCTACGACGGGAAGACGGCGGCGTCGAAGGGGCAGTTCTTCGCGTTCGCGCCGGGCGACACCACCGGGGTGACGGTGGCGGTGCGGCCGCTGTCGGCCGGCGGGGCGACGCTGGTGGCCGCGTCCGGGAGCGGCGCCCTGAAGTCGTACACGGCCGGCGTGGTGGACGACCTGCTGGAGGGCGCCCTCTTCGGCGGCATCACCGTGGGTTGATCGTCCCCGGCGGGCGAAGCCCGGGGACGGCCGTCCCCGGGCTTTCTTGTTTCTCAACCGCGTCGCCACAGGGTCGCGGCCAGGAACCCGGCGAGCCGGCGCTCCTCGCGCACCACCTCCAGGCCCGCGGCGCGCAACGCCGGCGCCGGGTCGGCGAGCCGGCCGGCGGGGATGCGCGTCGTCAGGCGGAACGCGGCATACATCCCCGCCAGCGCCGCCCGCGCGGCGGCGCGCCGCACCGACCCGCCCCGCGGCAGCGCGAAGTCGCCGACCAGCCACCACCCGCCCGGCGCCATTCCGGCGGCGATTCGGGGGATCAGCCGGGCCAGCTCCGCGGCGGGGAAGCAGTCGAGCCAGAAGTTCGTGACGATCAGGTCAAACGCCCCGGGCGGCGGCTCGAACCGCCGGCCGTCGGCGACGTGCCAGCGGACGCGCCCGTCGTTCGCCACCCGGCGGCGCGCCCGCGCGATCATGCCGGCGCTGGCGTCCACCACGTCCACGGCCGCGGCGCGGTTCGCCGCCAGGAACGCGGCGAGGAAGCGGCCGTCGCCCTCGCCGAGGACGAGCACCCGGCGGGCGTCGGCCACGTCGTTCAGCAGCGCGGTGCGGCACCACTGGAGGAGGCCGCCGAAGGTGACGGCTTCGACCCAGGCGTAGTGCGGGGCGAGCCAGTCGAACCGCGGCGGCGTCACGGCAGCACCCGCGCTACCAGCGGCGAGAGGAGGGCGACGTCGGCGAGCACCCGAGCGGCGCGCGGGGCGCGGCGGCAGGCGAGGTGAACCGCCAGCAGCCCGAGCACCGCCCCGGCGACGGCCGGCGCGACCTCGGCCGGCAGCGCGAGCGACCCGACCAGCACCCCGGCCGCGAGCACCGCTTCGGGCCAGGGCGGGCCGGCGGCGGCGGACTCCCAGCGGTCGATGAGGCGGCAGTTCAACCAGCACACGGCGGCGAACGCGGCGGCCGTCGGCAGCCACGCGCCGGCCGGCGGGCCGTCGGCCGCGAGGGGAACCGCGACGCCGGCGGCGAACCCGACGCCGACTAGGAATTCCTTCGCCCCCGGCGCCCGCCGCAGGCCGCCGGCCGCGACGTGGACGAGCGCGAGGTACGCGGCGACCCCGAGCGCGACCCACGCGCCGCACCACAGGTACGGCTGCGGGAGTTGCGACGCGAGGGCCGCCGCGAGGAGGGCGGCGAGGACGGCGCCGCCGGCGACCAGTTTGGGGAAGCGCGCGGCGGTGCGGTGGCGGTCGGTGCGGCGGTCGCCGCGGCGGGCGTCGAGGCGGCGGTCGGCGAGGTAGACGGCCCACACGGCGGCCGCGAGCGCGGCGGTCGCGGCCCACGGCACACTCACGCCGAACCGGTCGGCCAGGAAGCGCTGCCAGACGACGGCCACGACCGGGGCGTCGAGGGCGGCGACGTTCGGGAGCACCCACCACGGCGGCGGGGGGTCGGCGGGCATCGGGACATGATAGGCGCGCCCGTGTCCGCTCGGCCGGCCGCGTCACACGGCCATCGAACTGGTCCGCAGGTTGTTTGCGTTGCGTAGCCGTCTTCTGGTCTCCGTCGTGGGTGGTTCGCCCCCTCACCCCGCGTGCTTCGCCGCGACCCTCTCCCCCGAGGGGAGAGGGTGGGAAGCAACCGGCCCCCGTAGCGGGCGGGCATCGACCCGCGGACGCAGGGGCGTGTTCCGGGCGTCGGCGCGTGGTTGCCCGCCCGTGATGACGACCGGGCGCCTCCCACCCTCTCCCCTCGGGGGAGAGGGTCGCGGCGAAGCACGCGGGGTGAGGGGGCGAACCACCCACGACGGAGACCAGGCATCACGCCGGCAGCCCGGACAACCTGCGGGTCAGTCGGCGGCCCTGCCGACTCTCACGACACGGTGCGAGGGGTGAAACCGGGGTGCGGCGCCCCGGCCCGTCATGTACCCTATCGGGTACGGACCCCCGCCCCGCTTCTACTCGAAGGCCGTCCATGCTCCGCCGCCTCGCCGGCCCCGCGGCCGTGGCCCTCCTCGCGGCCGGCCTCCTCGCGGCCGGTCATCTCGGCGCCCAGCCCGCGCCCGCCGCGAAGGCCGCGCCCGTCGATTTCACGAAGGACGTGAGGCCGATCCTCGACCGGCACTGCGTCAGCTGCCACGGCCCCGAGAAGCAGAAGGGCGGCCTCCGCCTCGACCGCCGCGCCGACGCCCTCCGCGGCGGCGACGGCGGCAAGGCCATCGTTCCCGGCACACCCGCCGACAGCCCGCTCTTGAAGCTGGTCAGCGGCGCCGACCCCGACAACGTGATGCCGCCGCGCGGCGAGCGCCTCACCGCCGCGCAGGTGGACATCCTCCGCGCCTGGATCGAACAGGGCGCCCGCTGGCCCGACGACGGCTCGGCCGTCGCCAACCCCGCCGACTGGTGGTCGCTGAAGCCGCTGACCCGGCCGCCCGTTCCGACCACACCGGCACCTCCCGGGTTCGTCGTCCGCAACCCGATCGACGCCTTCGTCCTCGCCACGCTCCGCGCCCGCAACCTCGCGCCGTCGCCGGAAGCGGACCGGCGCACGCTCATCCGCCGGCTGTACTTCGACCTCATCGGCCTGCCGCCGACGCCGGAGGAGATCGACGCCTTCGCCGCCGACGCGGACCCCGAGGCCTACGAGAAGCTGGTCGAGCGGCTGCTGGCGTCGCCGCACTTCGGGGAGCGGTGGGCGCGGCACTGGCTCGACGTGGTTCACTTCGGCGAGACGCACGGGTACGACAAGGACCAGCCGCGGCCGAACGCCTGGCCGTACCGCGACTACGTCATCCGGGCGTTCAACACCGACAAGCCGTACTCGCGGTTCGTGCAGGAGCAGATCGCCGGCGACGTACTCTTCCCCGGCACCGCCGACGGGTTCGAGGCGCTCGGCTTCCTATCGGCCGGCCCGTGGGACTTCATCGGCCACGTCGAGCTGCCGGAGACGAAGATCGACGGGAAGGTGGCCCGCCACCTGGACCGCGACGACTTCGTGTCGAACACGGCCGGCACGTTCCTGAGTCTGACGGTCCACTGTGCCCAGTGCCACAACCACAAGTTCGACCCGATTCCGCAGGAGGATTATTACCGGTTGCAGGCCGTGTTCGCGGCCATCGACCGCGCCGACCGCCCCCACGACCCCGACCCCGCGACCGGCGCGAAGCGCACCGAGCTGACCGCCCGCCGCGCCGCGGCTCAGGAGCGCGTGAGCCGCATCGAGGCGAAGGCCGGCCCGGCGCTGGCCGAGCTCGACCGCCAGATCGCGGCCGCGAAGCAGCCCGGCGCCCGCCCCGCCGAGCACGGCTACCACTCGAACATCGAGGCGCAGCCCGACCGGGCCAAGTGGGTGCAGGTCGATCTCGGCGAGAGCGTGGCGCTCGACCGCGTCGTACTGCGGCCGTGTCACGACGACTTCAACGGCATTGGCGCCGGGTTCGGCTTCCCGGTCCGGTTCAAGGTGGAAGTGTCGGACGACGCCGCGTTCGCGCGGCCGGCGTTGGTCGCCGACCACACTGCCGCCGACTTCGCCAACCCCGCCCTGACCGCCGTGCGACTGCCGGCGAACGGCGCGAAGGGGCGCTACGTGCGGCTCACCGCGACGCGGCTCGTCAGCCGCATGCCGACGGACTTCATCCTCGCCGTGTCCGAACTCGAAGCGCTCGACGCGGTCGGCGTGAACCGCGCGGCGGGGAAGGCGGTGTCGTCGCAGGACAGCATTGAGGCCGCGCCGCGCTGGCGGCGCGCGAACCTCACCGACGGCAAGTTCCCGACCGGTGCGGCGGCCGAGGACACCGCGGCGCTCGCCGCCCGCCGTGCGAAGCTGTTCGACGACGCACTCGCCCCCGCCGACGCCGTATCGCTGCGGGCCGCGGTCGCCGACCGCGCCGGGGCCGACCAGGAGCTACGGAAGCTGCCGGCGACGCAGCGGACGGCCTACGTCGGCGGCGTTCACACCGGTTCCGGCAACTTCGTCGGCACCGGCGCGAAGGCGGGCACGCCGCGGCCGATTCACCTGCTGCCGCGCGGCGACGTGACCAAGCCCGGCCGCGTGATAGAACCCGGCCCGCTGTCGCAGATACCGGGGCTCCCGAAGGCGTTCGACCTGCCGGCGGGCCACCGCGAGGGCGACCGCCGGGCGGCGCTCGCGCGCTGGATCACGGACGCGAAGAACCCGCTGGTGTGGCGCAGCGCCGCGAACCGGGTGTGGCAGTACCACCTCGGCCGCGGCCTGGTCGAAACGCCGAACGACTTCGGCCGCATGGGCGCGCTGCCGACGCACCCCGAACTCCTCGACTGGCTCGCCGCCGAGCTCCGCGACCGCGACAGCCTCAAGCACCTGCACCGGCTCGTCGTGATGAGTTCGACCTATCGGCAAAGCTCGGCGACGAACGCGGAGCACGCCCGCGCCGATGTGGACAATCGCTACCTGTGGCGGCAGAGCCGGCGGAAGCTCGAAGCCGAGGCGGTGCGCGACTCGATCCTGTGGGCGGCCGGCAAGCTCGACCGCACGACGGGCGGCCCGAGCTTCCGCGACTTCGTCGTGGAGCGGCCCGAGCACTCGCCGCACTACCAGTACCACCTCCACGACCCCGACGACGTGAAGAGCCACCGGCGGGCGGTGTACCGGTTCGTGGTGCGGTCGAAGCAGCAACCCTTCATGGCGGCGCTCGACTGCGCCGACCCGTCGCTCGCGGTGGACCGGCGGAACCAGACGATCACCCCGCAGCAGGCGCTGGCGCTGTTGAACAACCGGCTGGCGGTGACGATGGCCGGTCACTTCGCGGAGCGGGTGCGGCCGCTCGCCGCCGACGACGCCGGCCGCGCGGCGGCGGCGTTCCGCATCGCAGTCGGGCGGGCGCCGTCGGCGGAGGAGCGGCGGACGCTTGGCGACTACGCCGCGGCGCACGGCCTGCCGGCGGCGTGCCGCGTGGTGCTGAACCTGAACGAGTTCGTGTTCGCCGATTGAACCGCCAACCCCACCCGGGGCGTTGCCCCGGGCTATCCTATCCCAGGCCTTCGGCCTGAAGCCGGGTGCCTGTCTTCACCCCGAAGGGGTGGGATAACATAGCCCGGGGCAACGCCCCGGGTATCGATCCCACCGGGAGCCCCGCCTTGCTCTCCCCCGTTCTCGCCGCCCTGCTCCTGGCCCCCGCCGCGCCGCCGAACGCCCCCTGGGCCGAGCTCCGCGTCACCGACGCCGCCACCGGTCGCGGCGTACCGCTCGTCGAACTCATCTCCGTGGACGGCGTCCGCCACGTCACCGACAGCGCCGGCCGCGTCGCGTTCCAGGAACCGGACCTGATGGGGCGCGAGGTGTACTTCTCCGTCCGCGGCCACGGGTACGGCGTGAAGAAGGACGGTTTCGGTTTCGCCGGCGCGAAGGTGACGCCGCAGGCGGGGAGGGTGAGCGAGATCAAGCTGACGCGCACCGTGCCCGCGGAACGGCTGTGCCGCCTGACCGGCGAAGGGCGCTTCCGCGATAGCGTGCTGTTGGGTTACCCGTCGCCGCAGTCGGCGGGCGCGAACCCGGGCCGGATCGCGGGGCAGGACAGCGTGCAGTCGGCGGTCTACCGCGGCAAGGCGTTCTGGTTCTGGGGCGACACCAACCGCCACGACTACCCGCTCGGCCTATACCGCACCGCCGGCGCCACCACACCGATCCCCGCGCCCGCGTTCGACCCGTCGGCGGGTCTGCCGTATGACTATTTCGTCAACCCGAAGACCGGGTTCGCCCGCGCCATGATGCCGCTGCCGGAGCGGCCCGACGGCGTGGTGTGGGTGTTCTGCATGTGCGTCGTCCCCGACGCGAGCGGCAAGGAGCGGCTCGCCACGCACTACACCCGCCGCAAGGGGCTGGCCGACGAACTGGAGCACGGCATCGCCGTGTACGACGACGACAAGGACGCCTTCGTGCCGGTCGAGCAGCTACCGCTCGTCGAGAAGTGGCGGCGGCCGAGCGGGCACCCGATCCCGTGGGACGACGGCGGCACGCGCTACTTGCTGTTCGGCAGCCCCAACCCGAACGTCCGCATACCCGCGACACTCGAAGCGATCCTCGACCCGACGCGGTACGAGGCGTTCACCTGTGAGCTGGACGACGGCACACCGCGCTGGCGCTGGCAGAAGGAGCGACCGCCGACGGACTCGAAGACGGAACACGCCTGGGTGAAGGCCGGGAAGCTGAAGGCCGGGCACGCCCGCTTCTACCCCGCGGACGCAGCGAAGCCGGCCGAGCGCGTGCGGCTGCACAGCGGCTCGGTGCGGTGGAACGAGTACCGCAAGCGCTGGGTGATGCTCGCCGGGCAGGTCGGCGGCACGTCGCACCTGGGCGAGGTGTGGTACGCCGAGGCGGACCACCCGACGGGGCCGTTCCGCACGGCGGTGAAGGTGGCGACGCACGAGCGGCAGACGCTCTACAACGTCGTCCACCACGCCATCCTCGACCGCGACGGCGGGCGCGTCATCCACTTCGAGGGGACGTTCACGCACGACTTCAGCGGCAACCCCGACCGGGTGCCGCGGTACGACTACAACCAGGTGCTGTACCGGCTCGACCTGGGCGCCGCGGTGCTGGCGGGCGCGCGGAACGAAAAGCAGGATTAACCACAGAGTCACAGAGGACACAGAGAGAAAACCGAAGTCCGAGTCAGAACATGGTTTGAAATCAAATTCGGCTCTGTCCTTTGTCTTCTCTCTGTGTCCTCTGTGACTCTGTGGTTAATCCTGCTGCCGTTCGCCCATCACTCCGCCAGCAACCTTCCCTTGAACACCTGCCGCAGCTTCTCCACCTTCGGCCCCACGACCGCCCGGCAGTACGGCTGCCGCGGGTTGTCGTTGAAGAAATTCTGGTGGTACGCCTCCGCCGGGTAGAACGTCGCCGCCGCCGTAATCTCCGTCACGATCGGCGACGCGAACACGCCGGCCTCGTCCACCTTCCGCTTGTACCGCTCCGCCAGCTCGCGCTGACGCTCGGTGTGGTAGAAGATCGCCGAACGGTACTGCGTCCCCACGTCGTTGCCCTGGCGGTTGAGCGTGGTCGGGTCGTGCGACCGCCAGAACACCTCCAGCAGCTCCGGGTAGCTCACCACCGCCGGGTCGTAGGTGACCTGGATGGCCTCGGCGTGGCCGGTGCTGCCGGTGCAAATCTGCTCGTAGGTCGGGTTCGGCCGCTGCCCGCCGGTGTACCCGGACACCACCCGCTTCACGCCGCGGACCTGCTGGAACACCGCCTCCGTACACCAGAAGCAGCCGGTGCCGAAGGTGGCGGTCTCGTCGCCGGCGGGCGCGGGCTCGGGGCCGATCTCGTCGGCCGTGAGGGTCGGCAGGTCGGTCGGCATCGGCGGCTCCCGGCGGGTGAGGGTGAACACGACCGCGGCGACGCACGCGGCGACGAGGGCGAGGGGCAATACGCGTAGCCACATGGGTCGGCGCTCCGGGGCGGCGGCTACAATCGGATACACCGCGGCTACCCGATTCTATCACCGCGGGGAACGGGAGTGGTATGCGTCGCGTCGCGCTGGTCACCGGGAGCGGTAAGAAGCGGGTCGGCGCCGCCGTCGCGGAGGAGCTGGCGCGCCGCGGGTATGCCGTCGCCGTTCACTACCGCACGTCGGAGGCCGAGGCCGCGGACACGGTCGCGGAGTTGCGGGCGCTCGGCGTCGAAGCCGAGACCTACCGGGCCGACCTGGGCGACGAGGACGCGGTAAAGGCGATGGTGGCGGCGGTGCTGTCGCGGTTCGGCCGCATCGACGTGCTGGTGAACTGCGCCGCCGTGTGGCAGCCGAAGCGACTCGAAGACGTAACCGCGGCCGACGTGCGCTTCCACTTCGACGCCAACGTCATGGGTACGTTCCTGTGCTCGCAGCACGCCGGGCTGGCGATGGTGAAGCAGCCGGAGGGCGGGCTGATCGTCTGCGTCGGCGACTGGGCGGAGGTGCGGCCGTACCTGAACTACGCGGCGTACTTCCCGAGCAAGGGGGCGGTGACGGCGCTGACGCGCTGTCTTGCGGTCGAGCTCGGCACCCGCAACCCGAACGTGCGCGTGAACGCGGTGCTGCCCGGCCCCGTGATGCTGCCGCCGGAGCTGAGCGACGCGGAGAAGGCGGAGGCCGTCCGCGGCACGCTGGTGAAGCGCGAGGGGAGCCCGCGGCACGTCGCGCTGGCGGTGCTGGCGTTCCTCGACAACGACTTCATCACCGGCGTGTGCCTCCCCGTGGACGGCGGCCGCACCGTGTACGCGCCGGAGTGACGGGGCGAAGCCCACGCCCGATTTTTTGCCGCACGATGAAGACGATGGACGCACGATCCGAACAAATGCAGGGTTCGGATCGTGCGTCCATCGTCTTCATCGTGCGGCCAATATCTTTGTCTTGGTTCCAGCCAGGGGTCACAGATGCGCATCACGCGGGTGTCGGCGTACCGGGTCGGGCTGCCGCTGCACGAGGGCACCTACAAGTGGTCCGGCGGCAACGCCGTCACCGTGTTCGACAGCACCGTCGTCAAGGTTGAGACCGACGCCGGGCTCGTCGGCTGGGGGGAGTCGTGCCCGCTCGGGCCGGCGTACCTGCCGGCCTACGCCGGCGGCGTCCGCTCCGGCCTCGCCGAACTCGCGCCTCATCTGCTCGGCCAGAACCCGCTCGAACTCACGAAGCTGAACCGCCGCATGGACGCCGCCCTGAAAGGGCACCCGTACGTCAAGTCGCCCGTGGACGTGGCCTGCTGGGACATCCTCGGCCAGCACGCCAACATGCCCGTGTGCGACCTCCTCGGCGGCCGCTACGGCGACACCTTCCGCCTCTACCGCGCCATCTCGCAGGAATCGCCGACCGACATGGCTGCGAAGGTGGCCGTGTACCGCGGCGAGGGCTACCGCCGCTTCCAGCTCAAGGTCGGCGGTGACCCGGACATCGACATCGAGCGCATCCGCGCCGTCGCCGCCGAGCTCCACCCCGGCGACCGCCTCGTCGCCGACGCCAACACCGGCTGGCGCCTCCACGAGGCGATTCGCGTCGTCCGCGCCGTCCGCGACGTGGACGTGTACATCGAGCAGCCGTGCCTCAGCTACGAGGAGTGTCTGAGCGTCCGGCGCTCCACCAACCACCCGTTCGTGCTCGACGAGGTGGTCGATTCCGTGGGGATGCTCGTCCGCGGTCACGCCGACCGGGCGATGGACGTGGTGAACCTGAAGATCAGCAAGCTCGGCGGCCTCACGAAGACCCGGCAGGCCCGCGACCTGTGCGTCGAGCTGGGCATCGCCATGACGCTCGAAGACACGTGGGGCGGCGACATCGTCACCGCCGCGATCGCGCACCTGGCGCACAGCTGCCCGCCGGAGTTCCTGTTCACGGCGACCGACTTCAACAGCTACGTCACGGTGTCGGTCGCCGAGGGCGCCCCGCGGCGGGCGCAGGGTCGGCTCGCGGCGCCGACCGGCCCGGGCCTGGGCATCCGCCCGCGGCCGGACGTGCTCGGCGAACCGGTGCTGGTCGTCGGCTGACGGGGCGCTCCCGTTCACGTGAGGATGAGCTGGGTGTAGGCCACGTCGAGCCAGCGGCCGAACTTGAACCCGACCTCGCGGATGAGGCCGACGCGCTCGAACCCGAGCGCCGCCTGCAGCGCCAGGCTCCCCGTGTGCTCGGTGCAGGTGCCGCCGAGAAGGGTGTGCAGCCCGGACGCGCGGGCGCGTTCGATCAGGTCCGCGAGCAACGCCCGGCCGACGCCCCGGCGGTGGTGGTCCGGGTGGACGTACACCGACGCCTCGGCCGACCGGGCGTAGCCGCACCGCGACTTCCACGGCGACAGCGCCGCCCAGCCGACGACCGCGCCGTCGAACTCGGCGACGGTGACGGGGTGGCCGGACGCGCGGTCGCGGAACCACGCCAGCCGCTCGGCGGCGGTGTCGGGTTCGACCTGGAACGTGCAGGTGGAGTGCGCGACGTAGTGGTTGTAGATGTCGCGCACCGCCGCGAGGTCGCTCTCGGCGGCGGGGCGGATCAGGAGGTTCACGGGCGTAGGTCTCCGCCGGTTTCAGCCTGAAGGTTTGGGAGCCCCGTACCCAGGGCGTTGCCCTGGGCTGAGGGCTGTCAGGCGTTCGGCCTGAAAACCACGGGTGGCCAGGTTCGCCGATTCGGTCCTACTGGGCCGCAGGTTGTTTGCGCTGCGTAGCCGTCTTCTGGTCTTCCGCGGAGGTGGTTCGCCCCCTCACCCCGCGTGCTTCGCGCGACCCTCTCCCCCGAGGGGAGAGGGTGGGAAGCAACCGGCCCCGGTCGCAGGCGGGCATCGACCCGCGGACCGGCGGGCCACGGGCGTCGGCGCGTGGTTGCCCGCCTGTGCGTGGCGCGGGCCGCTCCCACCCTCTCCCCTCGGGGGAGAGGGTCGCGGCGAAGCACGCGGGGTGAGGGGGCGAACCACCTCCGCGGAAGACCATGCATCACACCGGCAGTCCGGACAACCTGCGGGTCCGTAACCGGCAGACCGCGCGAAAGTTGCGGCCGAGCGCGTCGTGCAGCGTCGCTCCAACATACTTTCGTCTGGCCGACTCATGTTCGTCTGGCGACCGGGGTGTCACTCCGCCAGACACAATGAGGCTCGCCCCGCCGCCCCCGCGTCACTCGCCGAGGCAGTACAGGAACTCCTCGCGCTTGCCGCCCGCCTTCACCGCCACCCGGGTGTAGACGCGGCCGTCGCACACCGCCGGCGTCGTCAGCACCTCGTCGCCCAGCTTCGCCTCGCCCAACTGCTCGAACCCGGCCGGGTCGGCCTTGAACACCACCGTCTTGCCGGCCTCGCTCGTCGCGTAGATGCGGTCGCCGACCAGCACCGGCGACGAGCTGAACGTGCCGCCGATCTTCTCCCGCCACCGCTCCGCGCCGGTGTCGCACCGCCAACAGACCGCGAACCCGTCGTCCTGCACCGCGTACAGGTGGCCGTCCTTCACCAGCATCGACGGCACGTACACCTGCGATTTGTTTGCCCACACCACCTTCGCGCCGCCGTCCGCGGCCACCGCCGAGACGTGTTTCGTCGGGTAGCCGCCGCTCGTGAACACCCGCCTGCCGTCCGTCACCGGCGAGGTCACGCACTCCGTCGTGCTCCCCTTCGTCTCCCACAGCTTCGATCCGGTGAGCGGGTCGAACGCCGACACCAGGTCGCAGCCGGTGAGGACGAGTTGGTCCTTGCCGGCCACGCCCAGCACGATCGGCGAGGCGTAGTTCGGCAGCTTCGGCCGGTCGTGCTTCCACACGAACGCGCCGGTGGCGCGGTCGAGCCCGGCCACGACGCCGCCGCCCTTGTTGTCCGCGGTGACGAGCAGCAGGTTCTTGTACACCGCCGGCGACGAGCCGTAGCCCTGGTGGAGCACGTAGCCGCTCACGACCTGCTGCCACAGTTGTTTGCCGTCGAGGCCCAGGGCGGTGGCGGTGACGGTCTTGCCGTGCATGAACGTGGCGTAGACGCGCTCGCCGTCGCAGTACGGGGTGGACGACGCGAACGAACTCTTGGCGTTGCCGGTGGTCTGCTCGAACCCGCCCTCGTGGACGACCGTCTTCCAGAGTTGCTTGCCGGTGTCGCGGTCGAAGCAGAGGACCGACTGGAGCTGCGCGTCCGGCTCGGCGGCGGTGAGGTAGACGCGGCTGCCGACGACGGCCGGCGAGCCGTGGCCGCGGCCGGGGACGGGCACCTTCCAGCGGACGTTCTTCGTCTCCGACCACGTGAGCGGCGGCAGCGGTCCGGCCGGCGCGACGCCGTCGCGGGTGGGGCCGCGCCACCCGGGCCAATCGGCGGCGGCGGCGGGAACGGACGCGAGGAGGGCGAGGGCGACCGCGAGGCGGGACATGCGACGGCTCCGGTGGGGGCCGGTTGTTATATGCCGGCCCCTCACCGGCCGGTGACCGCCGCCAGGTCGAACACGTACACCGCGCCGTCGCGGCAGCCGGCGAACAGCAGCCCGTCGCGCACCACCGGCCGGCCGAACAGGCTGGCGTGGGCGTAGTACAGCTTCGGCACCGCCGCGGCCGGCGTGTCGCCGAACCCGAACCGCCACGCCGGCCCGTCCCCCGCCGGCACCCACGCCAGCGAACTCCCCGCGTAGAGATAGCCGCCCGCCAGCGGGGTCAGGTGCGTCTCGCCGCCGCCGACCGGGTGGGACGGCAGCAGCGCCTGCTCGCGCAGCCGCTTGTTGCCGTCACGCGTCCACACCTCGACGTGCGGGCCGGCGCGGCGGTGCGTCAGGACGGCGAGCGTGCGGGCGTCGCCGGCCACCCGCCACGCGTTCGTGTCCGGCGGCGCCGCGACGAGCGCCCGGACCGGCACCAGGTTCTCGTCGAGCTCGTACACGCCGCCGGCGCCGTGGCCCAGCGGCGGCCCCCACGGCGACACGTGAAGCCGCCAGTCCCGCAGCCCCTGCACCCGCGCCGGGAACTCCTTCACCGCGTCGCCGTCGAGCACCCGCACGGCGCCGCGGTCCAGCGGGCGGTACCACTTCCCCTGCCAGCGCACCGGCCGGCCGTCGTACCCGGTGCTGGTATTCCACGCCGGCGGCGCCCCCTTCGGGCCGGAGTCGCCGGCGGTCAGCTCCTGCGTGCGGTCGCCGAACATGTGCGCCTTCACGACGGTCGTCGCGCTCAGACCCGAGGACGCCGCCGGCAATTCCGTCCGCTCCGCGCGCAGCGTGTGAACGTCGATCGCCAGCGCCGCGCCGGACACGGTCACGGCGTACACGGCGTCGCCGGCGGTCCCCAGGTCGCACGTCAGGTCGTGGCCGGTGGCGATCCGCTTCAGCAGGCCGCAGCGCTCGCGCAGCTCCGGCGACGAATCGCGGCCGGTGAGTTCGAGAACACGGCAGCGCGCCGCGATCTCGTCGAACGGCCGGTCGGCGGCGCGGCTCGCGTCGGCCTTCACCGCCCACGCCTCGGCGCGCTCGGGGTCGAGTTTCAACAGGTCGTCCAGCGCCGTCAGCGCGGCTTCGGTGCGGCCGAGGGCGTGGAGGCAGCGCGCCCGCAGCACGACGCGGTCGCCCTCGTCCGGGCCGCGGCGGCGGACCACGTCCCACGGGATGGCGCGGATGCCGTCGTGCCCGCACACCACGAGCGCCCCGTCCACGAGCCGCGGGAAGTTCAGGTACTTCGTCGCCGGCGTCGCCTTCGCCGCGCGCTTGCCGGTGTCGGGGTCCAGGACGTAGAGCGACCCCTCGCCGCCGACCGCGAGCACGAGCCCGCCGCACATGCCGACGGCGCTCCAGCTGCGTTCCGGGTACGCCCCATCGCGGAGTTGGTCGCCCGCGGGACGGTAGGCGCCGCGCGGCAGCGCGTGCCGCCACTTCACGGCGCCGGTCGCGCCGTCGAGGCGGATCACCTCCGCCTTGTCGGACGGCGTGCCGACCAGCGCCACGATGTCGCGGCCGAGCCAGAACGGCTCGTTGCACGACGGCGACGGGTGGACGAACTTCCAGTCGGGCTCCGCGGCGCGGAGCGGCCGCGCGGTGATCCACGTCCCGAACCCGCCGGTGGTGACGGCCAGGACGCGCCGCTCGTCGGGCGAGAGGCGCGCGGCGACCGGGTCGAACTCGCCGGCGCGGCCGCGGTCCACGTCGTAGGCGGGGAGTTTTTCCGTCGGGTCTTCGAGCCGCGACGTTCTCGGCTGCGGGCGGTGGAGGCGGCCGTCGATGAGCAGCGCGTCGAACCGGATCGGCCGCTTGGGGAGCTGCACGTCGGCCTCGGTGGCGCCGGTGTCGGGGTTCAGTCGGTACAGCTGCTCGCGCCACACGTAAACGGCGTCGGTGCGGTCGTCGAGGGTCACGTCGTTGTGGCCGGCCCCGCGCCGGGTCCAGAGGCGCTTGCCGGTGACGGCGTCGAACGCGGTGTAGAGGGTGTCGAAGTCGTAGACGCCGGTGCGGTCGTCGAGCCGGGGGCCGGCGGCCGGCCCGGCGAGCGGGTACGGTTCGGCGCCGCGCGAGGCGTGGGTGGTGAGGACGACGTGCCTGCGGCCGACGTGCGCGACGGGAACGGTGACGCCGCCGAAGGGGACGGCCCAGCGCGTGAGCGGGACGGTCGGCGGCGCGGCGTCGAGCGCGGCGAGCGCCTCGAACGGCCGGCCGGCGCGGTGGAGCGCGGCGGCGCCGTCGAGCGCGTCGTCGGCGCGGGCGACCGTCGGGAGCGCGACGAGGAGCAGCGCGAGGGAGGTTCTCATGGCTCCCAGGGTAACCGCC
>Ga0105046_10003776_pt1 | contig 24068 bp, 15 predicted proteins | sample MAT03_FD_78385 | JGI IMG/M metagenome (GOLD analysis project Ga0105046, IMG submission 78385) | Freshwater microbial communities from Lake Fryxell liftoff mats and glacier meltwater in Antarctica - MAT-03 (megahit assembly) | ecosystem: Environmental > Aquatic > Freshwater > Ice > Liftoff...
GAACCGCCGTAAGTGATGCGTTTTTGCCTGGCGAATTGCGATCCAGGAGTCCGTCAGCCGAGGTGCGCTAGCACCCGGTTTCTTTGAACTTTCGGCATCACTTCCCAGGAAACCGGACGCTAACGAGAGCGTCTCGCTTAGAATCTCAATCATTTCTATCGTTTACCGTCCTAGCCGAAGGCGTAGCTGAGCATCGCCTTCAAAGCTTACGCCTTCGGCTAGAACGGGAAACGAGAATCACCAACGTTTTCAGAAGCTTGGCGTGTTTCTAAGCTGGATGGACTCTATCGCACGCCGGCTGACGGGCTCTTGGATTTTACGGCGGTTCAGAATTCTTATTAAGAATCGGTCGTAGTTCTTTGACGAAGTCGCTCACGTCGGTGAATTCTCGGTAGACGCTCGCAAAGCGAACATAGGCGACTTGATCGATCGTTTCCAGATATTTCATGCACATCGTGCCAATGGCATGGCTCTCGACTTCCAAATCGTATTCTTCGATCAACTGAGCCTCAATCGCTTCAACCATTTGGGCTCGTTGGTCGGCGCTGATCTTGCGTTTCCAGCAAGCTAGTTCCAGCCCGCGTTCGACTTTGGCTCGCGAAAAAGGCTCGCGGACGCCACTCTTTTTGATGACGTGCAGCGTCCCAGCAATTCGCTCGTAAGTCGTAAACCGCCGGCGGCAAGAGTTGCAAAAACGTCGGCGTCGAATCGCCTTGCCATCGTCAACGACTCGCGAATCTCGCACGCTATCATTGTCGTGGTGGCAATAGGGACATCGCATGAACGGTGGCTCTTAACGCGGTCGATCGGGTCGAGTGGAGATCAATTTACGAATAAACTTATACCAATTCGTCGAAATCGACCAGTCGAATATTCCGCCCAGGGCTGGTCATTTGTTTAAGTGGCGTAAGCTTCCAACTTGCGTTCCTCACTGAAATGCCAACGCGGCAAGCTGGAAGCATACCCCACCTTGAAATACTGACCGTCCCTGATATTCCGCCGCGACTCTCCACGCAGGCTTCTGTCAGGTTACAATGGGACTTAACCATCGCTTGGCATAGTCGCCCAAGCGTTCCCCCGCCTTCCTTTCCAGCCGGAATCTCTAATGTCTCGAACCTTGTTACTGCGATGTCTTTGCTTAACACTTCTATCCAATTTCATTCAATTGGATCGAACTGGATTCGCAATCGCGGCTGATAAAGCGGCAGAAATACTTTCGCAAGCGGCAGTCACCGGTGGCTTCTATGTCCACTTGGGTTCAAGCGACGGAACTGTCACGGCCGCTTTACAGCAAAACGAAGCAGTTCATGTTCAGGGCTTATCCCGCGACGCAAAAGCTGTTGAAACAGCACGCCAACAGATTACAAAGTTGGGAAAATATGGCATGGTCTCCTTCGACCAGATCGCAAGCGACCAACTTCCGTACGTCGATAACTTCGTCAATCTCATCGTCATTGAAGATCCAAGCGGGATCGCGATGGACGAAGTGATGCGAGTTTTAGTACCCACCGGTGTCGCGATGGTGAAAACAAACGGATCATGGCAACGAACTGTTAAGCCTCGTCCAAGTAATATTGATGAATGGTCGCACTATCTTCATGACGCTTCGGGGAATTCAGTAGCCCATGACGAAGTCGTCGGGCCGCCGCGACATCTTCAATGGGTCGGTAGCCCACGCTGGTCTCGACACCACGATCGCATGGCAAGTATGAGTGCACTCGTTTCCACCGCCGGTCGCATGTTTTATATCATGGACGAAGGTAGCCGCATCTCGATCCAACTCCCGCCAAAATGGAAACTCATTGGTCGAGACGCTTTCAACGGTACCGTACTGTGGAAACGCGATATCGATCATTGGCAAACGCATCTCTGGCCGCTCAAGAGCGGACCAACGCAATTATCGCGACGCTTGGTTTCCACCAACGACACCGTTTTTGTCACGCTCGGAATCGAAGCCCCACTAACGGCTCTCGACGCGGCTACCGGAAAGACGCTTCGTACTTATGAAGGAAGCGATGCGACCGAAGAAATCGTCACGACCAACGGAATCTTGTTCTTGGTGGTTCGAAAAGGCGAAGCGGAGCTCGCCAACTATGCTCCTCTCAATGGTCGCGTCGGCGACCAACAAGTCGTCAACAAAATGTTTTGGAACGAAGAGCCTCGCATATTGATGGCCTTCGAAGCCAAATCCGGTAAGCAGTTGTGGGCCAAGCGAACCAAGATCTCGCCACTCACATTGTGCGCCGATTCGGATCGACTCTATTTTCACGATGGTGATAAATTAGTTAGCTTGAACCAAATGTCAGGCGACACGAACTGGACGACCGAGCCGGTCACACGCCGCCAATCATTTACCTTCAACTTCGGCCCTCGATTGCTTATCCACGAAGATGTCGTGCTCTATTCGGGTGGCGATGGCAAGATGATGAGCGTCGACGCCAAGTCAGGTAAAGAACTTTGGGACGCGAGCTCTCCCAACAGCGGCTATCAATCACCTCAAGATTTGATGGTCGTCAATGGGCTAGTCTGGGTCGCGCCTACAACGTCAGGGAAAGACAGTGGCATCTATACGGGCCGCGATCCTCGTAGCGGTATCGTCAAGAAAGAATTCCCGCCTGATATCGATACGTACTGGTTCCATCATCGATGTTACATCGCCAAAGCGACCGACAAGTTCATCATCCCGTCAAGAACCGGCGTTGAATTTGTCGATCCAGCCAAAGGTCACTGGGACATTCATCACTGGGTCCGCGGCGGTTGTTTATACGGTGTCATGCCATGCAACGGTTTGACTTATACGCCGCCTCACGATTGTGCTTGTTACCCCGAAGCGAAACTAATCGGGTTTAATGCGTTGGCTCCTGTTGCTCCGACTCGTCCGATTCCGGCGAAAGTTCCCGAAGCTGGACGACTGGAAAAAGGACCCGCTTATGGATTGGCCTTGGACGAACCGGCCGCTGTCGGCAACGACGACTGGCCGACGTTCCGTCACGATGCTGGTCGAAGTGGAACAACGACCAAACCCGTTCCTGCTGAACTAGCGTCGAAGTGGAACGTCAAGCTCGGTGGAGTTTTAACACCACCGGTGATCGCTAACGGACTGGTTTACGTTGCCCAAACGAATACGCATACGCTGTTCGCACTGGATGAAGCAACCGGCACCGAGAAGTGGACTTTCATCGCTGGTGGGCCAATCGATTCCCCTCCGACTTTTCATCGCGGTCGAATTCTTTTCGGTGGTACCGATGGCTGGATCTATTGCCTTTCGGCAACCGATGGCAAACTTGTTTGGCGATATCGCGCCGCCCCACTCGATCGACGTACGATGGCTTACGAACAACTTGAATCGCTTTGGCCCGTGCACGGTAGCGTGATGATTCACAAAGATATTGTTCATGGAGTTGCTGGCCGATCGATCTTCTTAGATGGTGGTTTGCGAATGTTGCGATTGAATGTCGCGACGGGTGAAAAGCTTTCTGAAACGATCATGGACGATACTAATCCCGAGACTGGTAACAACATGCAAGAGAAAGTCATGACGTTGCAAATGCCGGTCGGCCTTCCCGACGTCCTGTCATGCGATGGCAAGCATATTTTTATGAAGTCGCAGAAGTTTGACCTCGAAGGAAATCGACTAGAAATCGGACCGAACTCGGGTGTCTTCACCGAACAAGTTGCGAAACAACGCGGCGAGGACGCACATATCTTCGCTCCGATGGGATTCTTAGATGACACATGGTTCCATCGTTCGTACTGGGTCCTCGGACAAAGCTTCGCGGGTGGTCACGGTGGTTATTACCAGGCAGGTCGATTTGCACCATCCGGTAGATTGCTTGTCAATGGAAACGGCTACGTCTTTGGATACGGTCGTAAGCCAGAATATCTTCGCTGGACTACGACGCTCGAGCATCAGTTGTTCGCTGCGGATCCGAATCCTCCTGAGATCCCCAAAGGCGGCGGAGGCACCGGCCAGAAGGAAGCGAAGGCAGGCAAAGGGAATAAAGGTAAAAAGAACGCTGCAGCGGCAGCTTTGCCCACAGTGGGCACGTACGCTCAGTTTCCAAAATCGCCAAGCCTTGATCCAGCCAAAAAACCGATAACGATCGAAGCCTGGATCACGGCTACAAAAACACAAGGTGTTATTTTCGCGAGTGGTGGACCTAGAGAAGGATTCGCTCTGACGCTCCAAGAAGGCAAACCGGAGTTTATAGTTCAGTCCAACGGAGAAACGTCGGTGGTTACGGGTAACAAGCCAATCATCGGCGGTTGGCATCACGTTGCAGCAGTCCTAAGCGAGGATAAAAAGATGAAAATCTATGTCGATGGCGAAGTCGTCGGACAAGCGACCGCGAAAGGGCTGCTTACCAAAGAACCAGCCGATTCGATGCAAATTGGAGCCGATACCGGTTCATCGGTTGGCGGCCAGAAAACAGCGACTGGCTTCACAGGTATCATCGACGAGTTCCGTCTTTACTATGTCGCTGCCGATGATGCTCAAATCGCGGCTCGTTTCAAGAACGGCGACGAAGTCTCCAGCGAAGCGGTGCTCGCCGTTGGCTTCGACGATGGGTCGGCTCGCGATGATTCCTCAAGACGCAACAACGGAACACTCGAGGGCGGCAAAGTCGTCGAAGGTAAAATCGGCGGCGGGATACAATTCTCGGCTGGCGATGGTATTTCGATGAGTCCCGATGCAGCCGGTAACGCCCAAAATCAAGGTAACAGTCTGGTAAAACCGAAGTGGACGGAAGATGTTCCAATCTATGTTCGCGGCATGGTTCTAGGTGGACAGAAATTGTTTATCGTCGGTCCACCCGACATTATCGACGAAGAAGCGACCTTCAAACAGCTATCCGAAAAAGATCCCGAAGTTCAAAAGTTGCTCGATTTACAGGATCAAGTCATGGAAGGAAAAGACGGAGCACTTCTCTTGTCGGTCAACATTGATACCGGCAAGGTCGAGCATCGTCTTCAGATCGATTCTCTTCCGTCCTGGGATGGAATGGCCGGAGCCAATGAAAGAATATTCCTTTCGACCCTCGACGGTAGAATCTTATGCTTCGGAAAATAGAATTGACATCTATGAAGGTTCTCGTGCCGATCGCGATGTTGATGGGTTTATCCCTGAACGTATCGGCATGCAACATTCCGGTATTTCGATACGCTCTTGAACGATGGAAGTCTGATTCGTATGAGATCGTCGTCCTGTACGACGAATTATCATCCGATCAGGAACAGTTCGTTGCAGGCCTCGAAGCCGCATCGACAGAAAACAACGGCCTTGCAAACGCAGTCGTTATTCGCTCCAAGAAAGATGCCGACCAAAACGAAACGAACATCGGGCTTTGGAAAATGATTTCTCAATCACCCGATATCAAGCTCCCGTATTTGGTGGTTCGGGGCAGGGCAGGGCAGGGCAAGGAAGTGCAACCTTGGCAAGGTTCAATCGACGAAGCCAAGCAAGTCGGCTTGCTCGATTCACCCGTTCGAAAGGAGTTGGTTCGACGTCTCCAAAATGGTCACTCGATCGTTTGGTTAATGCTTAAGTCAAACGATTCGGCTCGAACGGCAGAGACTCGCGAGCTATTGAAGTTACAATGCAAAGAACTCGAATCAAAAATAAAGTTACCCGACGGAATCGGCCTGCCCGGCAGCGAACTGCATTCCGAAATCCCGCTCTTGATCAAGTTTAGTTTTCTGGAAATCGACCCAGACGATCGACGAGAAGAGTTGCTAGTAAAACTTCTGACAGGTATTCACCCCGAAGCCATGACAAAGGGCGAGCCATTGATCGTACCGGTTTTCGGACGTGGCCGTGCGCTAGAAGTTATACCGGCATCGGACATGAGTCCGGCCCTAATGGAAGACCTAACACTGTTCCTTGGAGGAGCATGCTCCTGCCAAGTTAAAGAGAAGAACCCAGGCTTTGATTTGATTCTGTCCACCGATTGGAACCGCGAACTGTTCGGTGAAAACGGCCTGCTCCCGCCACCAGCCAAAACCGTTACCGTTACCGATCGCGATCGTGCACCTGTACTGCTAACAATTCCACCGGGACGAAAAAACCATGATTGACTCTACCGCTTAGCTATCGACGCGAAGTCCCTTCTGTTACTTACGTCCTTTCTGTCCTTTAAGTCCCTTACGTCCCATGAACCGAATCTTCCTCGCCCTACTGGGCTCCGTCGCCATTCTCGGCGGCGCGATGCTCTTACTAGCCCGCAACGATCTCAACCATCGCACGCGCGATCGCACGAACAACGAACCATTGGTCATGTTCTGCGCCGCCAGCAACCGTCCGGTCATGGAAGCGATTCGCACAGAATACGAAAAAGAATTCAATCGATCAGTCCAAATTCAGTATGGTCCATCACAAACACTCTTATCCTCAATCGAAGTAAGTCGAACGGGCGATCTATACTTACCAGCCGACGATGGTTACATCGAGATCGGTCGCGATAAAGCGTTGATCGCTGAAGTGCTACCGATCGCCAAAATGCACGCCGTGATTGCAGTCAAACGCGGTAATCCGAAATCGATCAAAAACTTAAAGGATCTTTATCGAAACGACGTTCGATTCGTTCAAGCCAGTCCTGAATCGGCCGCGATTGGCAAGCTGACTCAAAACACTTTAGAAAGTAGCGGCGACTGGGAGCGGTTAAAAGAATCAACCATCGGCTTCCGAACAACGGTCACGGACGTTGCAAATGACCTTGTAATTAACGCAGCCGACGCCGGTATCGTTTACGATGCGGTTTTGCATAGTTATCTCGACTTGGAAGCAGTCGAGATACCTGAATTGGAACTAGCGACGTCGCAGGTTTCGGTTGGTATTGTTGCTTCCGCAAAACAACCTTCGGATGCCCTGCACTTCGCTCGCTACATTGCCGCCAAGGACCGTGGTCTGCTTCGTTACAAAGAACACGGCTTTCAGGTGCGGGGTGGCGATACTTGGGAAAATGTGCCCGAGCTATCTGTTTTTTCAGGATCGATGTTACGACCCGCAATCGATGAAACGCTCACTGCATTCGAAAAGCGAGAGGGAGTTCGTGTGTCTCGAGTCTACAACGGATGTGGAATCTTGGTCGCCCAGATGAAAGCCGGCCAGCATCCCGATGCCTATTTTGCCTGCGATACCGAGTTCATGAAGCAAGTTCCCGATATCTTCCCGGAACCGGTTGATGTCTCGCAGAACGAATTGGTCATCTTAGTCAAAAAAGGGAATCCGCTCAAAATCCATTCGTTAAAAGACTTGGGTCGCGAAGGAATTCGAGTCGGTATCGGTCACGAAAAACAGTGCGCGATGGGCTGGTTAACTCAAAATACGTTGCGTGAGGGCGGCATCCAACAAGAAGTCATGGATAACGTGACCGTCCAAACGCCTTCGGGCGATATGTTAGTCAACCAAATGCAAACCGGTTCGCTCGACGCGGCGGTCGCTTATTTAAGTAACGCCGCAGGAGCAACCGAGTTTCTCGATGCAATCCAGATTGTGGGCCTACCATGCAGTGTTGCGACGCAGCCGTTCGCGATCGCGGCGGATTCTCCACACGCTCAGACCGCCAGTCGTCTTTTTCAATCGCTCTGTTCATCCGATTCCGAATCCACTTTCGTCGCAGAAGGCTTTCGTTGGAAACTGAAATTAGATTCAAAATCAGCCAGCCCTCGCTAACGGCGCGACACCAGCACAGATAGTCAATATGAATTTGGAGAGCCCTCAGACAAACAAACTCCTTCGGCATCGCCGCTCGGACTTCCTCTTTTTTTTAATCATGGGTGGTCTTTCATCATGCTTCTTACTGCTCATTGTTTTGATGCTCGCAGCCGACTTGATGTTTACTTCCGTTGCTGATTTTAAAGCCGCCATTCTAAAGCCCGAGATACAAGCCGCATTTCGCTTGACACTGCTGACATGTACCGCCGCCACAATCCTCGCTTTGTGGGTCGCTGTTCCGCTTGGCTATCTCCTTTCGCGATACCGATTCCCTGGTCGTATCGTGATCGATACGCTCGTCGATATCCCGATTGTGCTACCTCCGTTGGTTCTTGGACTTAGCCTTCTGATTCTTTTCCATCTATCCATCGGTGGTTGGGAGCTCGAAACATGGCTCCGTGATAAAGTCGGATTTCCAGTTACCTATCGCTGGCCCGCTGTAGTTTTGGCTCAGTTCTCCGTTGCAACCGCCTTCGCCGTCCGAACGATGCGAGTCACGTTCGATCAAATCGACTCGCGTGCAGAAGACGTTGCCAGAACGTTAGGTTGTTCGAGAGCTCAAGCGTTTTTACAAATTGCGTTGCCGCAAGCTTGGCGAGGAATCATCGCCTCTGCGACCGTCGCATGGGCAAGAGCCCTTGGCGAGTTCGGTCCGATTCTTATCTTTGCGGGTTCAACTCGTATGAAAACCGAAGTTCTTTCGACGACCGTTTTCCTTGAACTCAGTGTTGGCGAATTGGATGCGGCTGTAGCTGTATCGCTGTTGATGGTCGCGATGGCCGTCTTTGTTTTGATATTGTTGCGAGCTCTTGGAACAGGGCCCACGACATGATCGAACTGCGGAAAGTCTCAATTCACGCTGGCCAATTTTCGTTAAAAGATATTTCGCTGCTGGTTCCCAGGGGCGAGTACGCGGTGTTGATGGGACGAACCGGACTTGGGAAAACGACACTCTTAGAATCGATTTGTGGACTTCGATCCATTCAGGGAGGCAAAATCTTCATTGACGAAACCGATGTGACCGATTGGGCGCCAGCCGATCGAGCCGTCGGTTATGTGCCACAAGACTTGGCTCTCTTTCCGAATATGAACGTTCGCGCCCATCTCGAATTTGCACTTCGACTGCGAAAGGAGTCACGGGTTTCGATCAATGATCGAGTCAGCGAACTGGCGGAGGTTCTTGGTATTGCACATCTGATGGATCGCTCGATTCATAAGCTCAGCGGTGGCGAATCGCAACGCGTTGCGCTCGGTCGGGCCATTTCGTTTCGGCCCGCTGTTTTGTTGCTCGACGAACCGCTTAGTGCACTTGATGAAGCAACTCGGAACCAGATGCATACGCTTCTCCGTGAAATCACTCGAACGACAGGCGTGACGACGCTGCATATTACCCACAGCGAAGAAGAAGCCTCGGCCTTGGCGGATCGAAGATTTCGTTTGGAAGACGGACGCGTTGTTTAGTTTTTTACCACGGGTCTGCTTTCCGTGGTCATAAACCACTCGGTCCACAAACACGACAATTCACTGCCTGTTGAACTTTGAATTCCCGAAACGACATATCGCGTAGATCGAACCGCAGCAACCGTCCCGCCATCGTTTCGCCAAAACCTGCGATGACCTTGATCGCTTCCATCGCTCCCATGCAACCGACCGTTCCTGCGACAGCGCCAAAAACAGGAAACTCGCGAGTCCACGTCGGCGGCGTTTCTGGGAAAATGCACTGCAAACACGGCGTCTGCCGCGGAATGATTGTCGTCAGATGAGCTTCCAGTTCGTACATCGCGCATTCAATCAGTGGCTTATTCTGTAGGACCGCTTGCCGATTCATCGCAAAGCGTTCTGGAAAGAGCGGAGCGCAGTCGACGATCAAATCGGCTTGCGATACTAATCCTCCAGCATTCTCATCATTCACGTTCTCATCCACCGCCACGATATCCAGTCGCGGATTAAGTTCCAAGAGCCGACGCTTGACAGATTCAATTCGCGACTTGCCGATCCAATCATGCGTCACCAGCAACTGTCGATTCAGATCACTCGGTTTCACCAGACCTGCATGCACCAAGACTAGCCGACCCACTCCGGCGGCGGCCAATTGATAAGCGACCGCACTGCCGACACCGCCAACGCGCGAGATCATGACCGACGCATTCTTGAGTTTACGCTGACCTTCCTCGCCAAAATCAGGCACCCACATTTGCCATTCGTAGATCGAGCGTTCTTCGTCGGTAAGTTGTTGTTGAGAAAGCATTGGGATTTGAGCGAAGTGAGTACAAGCACGATTTTGATACGTCGGCTCATGGCGTTCAGCAAGAAGTAGAATAATGTATAATTAGGTTAGTTGAAAATCCGTCCCCTGAGCCGCTGGCGCTAGCCGCGTTTGAAACGTTTGTGTTTTCAAAACACGACTTGCCGCGTTAGCAAACGCTATTTTACCATGTATTCGCGAACGATGAAAATCCCCTATGATGGTGATTTCGAATGACGGTGGTTGTCGAACGCGGCTATCGCCAGCGGCCCAGGAGATGAATTTATGTCTGAATTTGTTGGTTACTTCCTTACTTGGACTACCTATGGAACGTGGCTACCTGGTGATTCACGTGGATGGCGATCTCGTCGAGGTGGTTCCCAATTTCCCGATTTGGAATTGGAACTTGAATGCGCTGCAAAGTTGTCCGCATCTCCCGTTCTTCCGCGGCCACAAGATCGTCCGGTCGTTGAAGATGCTATTCGTGAGCATTGTTTGGTTCGTGCCTGGGAACTTCATGCAGTCAATGCGAGGTCGAATCATGTTCATGTGGTAGTTGCAGCTTACGAAAAGCCAAAGACGGTGCGAGACCAACTCAAGGCGAATTGCACTCGATGCTTACGCACCGGCCTCGACCCACTGATTCGAGAGAAAACCTGGACCAAAGGGGGTGATTGCCGAGTTCTAGATGACGAAGACGATTTAGAGTCTGCCATCCAATACGTCTTGGACGCCCAGGACTGAGCCGCTGGCGCTAGCCGCGTTCTAGTACTCAATGTTTTCCAACGCGGCTAGCGCCGGCGGCTCAAAAAAGACAGGTACGGTTGAACGATTTTGGGTAATCGAACCGGTGTTTCTTTCCAGATAGCTGTAGTTGTTTTTCCGATGGATCGCCTTTCCAATGTCACAAATCCTTAATTCACAATGTATGTCGATCTTCCAAGTAACGCGCCAATGTATCCAAATGAAAATGTTGACATACGAAACGCAATCGAAGCAGACCTACCAGCAATTGTCGAAATCTATAACCAGTCGATTCCAGGAGGTTGGTCGACGGCGGATACGAAGCCGATTACGGTTGATGATCGACTTGAATGGTTTCGGAAATTTGATCCAAACAAGCGACCTATTTGGGTCGCGGAATGCGAGAGTACGATTGTCGCTTGGGTTTGTTTGACTTCATTCTATGGTGGAAGACCCGCTTACGACGCAACCGCTGAGGTTAGTTTGTACATTGCAGCCGACTCGCAACGCAAGGGACTCGGTCGGTATCTCAAAGAGTGGGTGATCGCACAGTGCCCGCGACTCGGAGTGACGACGTTGCTCAGCATGTATTTCGACCACAATGACGCAACACGTAGACTCAACGAAAGTCTCGGTTTCGAGGTCCTGGGGCATCTCACGGAGATCGCGACGGTAGATGGCGAAAAACGTGGGCTCGTGATTGGAGCTCGACGCATTCCTACGTCGTAGCTGCATCGTCGTGATCCGGACGGTGATTCTACTTTGCGGTTTTCCTACAATTTAATGCGAGAATCATGCAAGACGACTTGGCTGCGATATGTCATAATTTTGTTTGTACTTCCCGCCGCAAGTAATCGCCAAGGTGTCGAATGCAGACGCATTTTCTACGATTCGCATTTCCCGCAATTTGTTTCCTCGTTCTCAACGCGAGTTCTGTGCTCTCCGAAGAAAAATCGCCCGAGGCGCTCGCCAAGGACGTCTTCGGGATTCTAAATCGAGCTTGTTTTGAATGCCATGGTCCAGCTCGTCAGGATGGTAGTTTGCGTTTGGACTCTCGCGAGTCGTTGATCCAAGGTGGCGATAGTGGATCCTCAATCGATTCAAATGAACCGAAGAACAGTGAATTGCTTCGAAGGATCATTCTTCCGAAGGGACACGACGACGTCATGCCGAAGCGGGGCGATGTGCTCACCAAGCGCGACGTCGCTCGCATTCGCGAGTGGATTACTCATGGAGCAACTTGGTCGAAAAATGCCGCGAAAGAACAACACTGGTCTTACGTAGCCCCTACGAAGCTAGCCGCAGATTCTCCGATCCACCATGCGTCGAAGCATCCGATCGATGCTCTGATACAAGAGCGTTTAACGCGTGAAGGATTGAAGCCATCTGAAGTCGCAGATAAAAGGGTTCTAGCTCGCCGACTGTACCTCGACATCATCGGCTTGCCTCCGACGCCTGCCGAAGCCGACGAATTCGCGCAAGAAGCGGCGATTGATTTGCGAGCGACGGTTGAGCGCTGGGTGGATCGATTGCTAAAAGCACCTCAGTACGGCGAAAAATGGGCGCGTCCTTGGCTCGACGCAGCTCGCTATGCTGACTCGCATGGTTTTCAACGCGATGATCTTCACGAAATCTGGGCGTATCGTGATTGGGTGATTAAAGCACTCAATGACGATATGCCGTTTGATCAGTTCACTATCGAACAACTGGCGGGCGATCTGCTTCCGGATCCTACGGAATCGCAGATCGTCGCGACTGGTTTCAATCGCTGTGCGCCGTGTAACGTCGAGGCTGGGACGGACCCAGAAGAAAATCGATTCAACCAAGTCGTCGATCGTGTGAATACGCTCGGCTATGTTTGGTTGGGTTCGACGCTCGAATGCTCCCAGTGTCACAATCACAAGTACGATCCGTTTACTCAGAAGGATTACTACGGACTCTTCGCGTTTTTCAATCAAAGCGAATTGGAAGCCGATCGCAGCAATCCCAAGACACCGGGCTCGATCCGATTTATCGGTCCGTACATGAATCTCAAGAACGAAGAGGCTGATCGCGAAAATACGGAACTCGAATCCAAGATTGCGTCCGCCAAGTCAAAATTAAACGCGGCGCTCAAGAAGATCGACAAAGTCGACTCAAAAAAGCCAGAGACCGCTTCGTTACGTGTGCTCAAGGTAATTGATTTTGAATCGCAAGCTGGTTCGAATCATGAAGTCCTCAAGGATGGCTCTATCTTACTTAGCGATGATAATACACCCGACACCGATACGTATTCCGTTATAGTCGACATTCGGGATGTTCCGCTGGTTGGAATTCTGTTGGAAACGTTGACTCACCCATCTTTGCCTGGAATGGGACCTGGTCGAGGTGACGCAGCAAGACCCAATTTTGTTTTAAATGCGTTCGAGGTTCGAACAGTCGATGGTTCGGGAAACTTCACATCTGTGCCGATTCAACTGGCTGACGCCAAGGCAGATTTTTCGCAAGGCGGGTTTAATCCATCCAAGGCAATTGACAACAAGGAAGATCGCTCTGGATGGGCGATTACGCCTAAATTTAAAGAGCCGCATTGGGTCGCCTTTCGAGTCGTGGATCCCGTTGCGTTGGAAGGAACGACTCAGCTCAATATCCGATTGATTCAAAATTATGGCGGTGCGCGAACGATTGGGCGATTCCGTATTTCTGCAATCTCGAACGATTACGAAAACGTTTTGTCGTCGGTGAAAGAAGAGCCAGCGAACGTTGTGAAGCTTCGAAACGTGCTCGCGAAACTCGAAGAGTCTCGCAATTCGCGACCGATCCCTAAAACGCTGGTCATGCGCGACATTGAAGAACCGCGCATGTCGACGATGTTCGCTCGAGGCGACTTCCGCAGTCCAGGACAAAGTGTCGAACCTAGTACACCAGCCGTATTGCATCCACTTCAACAGTCAGGCCCTCGCAATCGTCTTGCTTTGGCGAAATGGCTCGCCTCGCGTGAGAATCCTCTCGTGAGTCGGGTTACGGTCAATCGGCTATGGTTAGAAATTTTCGGCGCTGGATTAGTTACGACTCCGGAAGATTTCGGTTTAAAAGGTGAACCGCCAACGCATCCTGAATTGCTGGATTGGCTTGCCATTGAATTCATGGAGAATGGCTGGTCGCAAAAGAAATTACTGCGATCGATTTTAACGAGCGAGACCTATCGCCAGTCATCGCGAATAACACCGGAGTTACTCGAACGCGATCCGAACAATTCGTTGTTAGCCCGCGGACCACGTTTTCGATTGTCTGCCGAATCGATTCGCGATAACGCATTAGCTATTTCTGGTTCACTGAGTCTCAAACAGTTCGGACCACCCATTCGACCGCCGCAACCGGATGGTCTTTGGAAGAAAGTCGGTGGGCAACAGTACGACTACCAAGTCAGCCCTGGTGAAGAGCAATATCGGCGCGGGATCTATGTCGTGCTCAAACGCATGTCGCCTTACCCGAGCTTCATTAATTTCGACGCTACGGCTCGGCTCGCTTGCCGCGTGAATCGAGGCCGATCGAATACTCCGCTTCAAGCATTGACTTTGCTTAACGACCCCGTTTACGTCGATGCCGCGACTAAGTTAGCAAGCAGAATCTGCAACGATCGATCCAACGCGAAATTAGATGAGCAACTTGAATATGCCTTTCGATTGGCCGTCGCTCGCTTGCCTAGTCAAGCGGAGCGCGAAGCACTTCGAACTCTATTCGACGAAGAGAAAGCCAGCTCAAACAAGGAAGGCAACGAAGACTCCGCGTGGTTTGCCGTCTCGTCGGCCATTATGAACTTAGACGAAACCATTACCAAGGAATAAATTGATGTCGGAGAATCGGCGAGGCTTTTTCAATCGGAGCGGTTTCAGTCTCGGATCGGCTGCTCTGGGTTCGTTACTGAGTCAGTCAATGGCCGTAGCGGACAACCCGCTCACCGCGAAAAAAGGGCACTTTCCCGCTCGCGCCAAAAGCGTGATCTATCTTCACATGATCGGAGCTCCATCGCAATTGGATCTTTTCGATCCGAAGCCCGAGCTAGTCAAACGCGATAACGAACTTTGCCCCGAGTCGTTTTTGGAGGGACGCCGCTTCGCTTTTATCGGCGGCGATAAACGCTTGGCTGGATCGAAATTCAAGTTTGAAAAATACGGCCAAAGCGGACATTCTCTATCTGAAAAACTTCCTTATCTATCGAAGGTGGCCGACGAGCTCTGTATGGTGCATACGTTGCATACGGAAGAGATCAATCATGCCCCGGCGCAGATTTTTCTTCACACTGGCTTCGGACGAGGTGGACGACCAAGTTTCGGTTCATGGGTCACCTACGGACTTGGTTCAGAGAACGAAGATTTGCCAGCCTATGTTGTTCTGCAAAGCGGTCCGCCGAGCGGTGCTGGTTCCAGTACGTATTCAAGTGGATTTATACCGAGCGTTCATCAAGGGATTCCGTTTCGATCCGAAGGTGACAGCGTTCTGTATCTTTCAAACCCGCAAGAGCATTCCAACACGAGCCGACGTCGAGTTCTCGACACCCTTGGCACGCTCAACAATGCTCATTTAGCGGATGTCGGTGATCCCGAGATTGCGACTCGGATCAGCCAGTACGAGATGGCATATCGTATGCAAACGAGTGTCCCTGAGTTGATGAATCTAAAAGACGAAACGAACGCGACTCTCGAGCTTTACGGTGCCAAACCCGGAAAAGGCTCGTTCGCGAATAATTGCTTGCTAGCACGACGTTTGGTGGAACGCGGGGTTCGAATTGTCGAGCTGTATGATAGCGATTGGGATCATCATGGAAGTCTCGACAAACGTATTACGGAAAAATGCAAGGATGTCGATCAAGCAGCGGCGGCGCTCATTACCGATCTCAAGCAACGCGATATGCTCAAGGATACGTTAGTGATTTGGGGAAGCGAATTCGGACGCACGCCGCTCGCACAAGGTATCGATGGATCAGGAAAGAAGACGGCCAGCGGTCGCGATCATCACAAAGATGCGTTTACGGTTTGGCTAGCCGGAGGCGGCATTCGCGGCGGAGTCTCGTACGGAACCACCGACGAATTTGGTTTTAGCATCGCTGAAAACCCGGTCCATGTTCATGATCTCAATGCGACTGTTCTACACCTCTTGGGTTTGGATCATGAACGCTTGACCTTCAAATATCAAGGCCGCGAGTTTCGATTGACGGATGTCAGCGGCCATGTCATGACCGATTGGTTGGCTTAGGACCGTTCGACAAATAAGTGGCGTAAGCTTCCAGCTTGCGCGGTAAAAAACGCAAGCTGTAAGCTTACGCCACATTTGAAATGAGACAGTTAATTATTGAACTACCGAGAATGTCCGAGAGGCCTACTTTCGACCCTCAGGCCATTTCTTTACAGCATCGACCGCGTCGTGAATAAGTGGGTCGATCAGACTCGCAGGGTTTTCGCCAGACGAATTGCTTTCCGTATTGAAGAGCACCGCCCAGTTTAGGCCATCATGACGGCGAACGAGGAGCGTCGATGTACCAGCAATCGTGCCGGTGTGCCAAATGTTCGCACGGCCTTCCTTCCCAACAGGCCTTATCCGCCAGCCGCAGCCGTAATAGATAGCCTTTTGTGAACCGTTTTCTTCGAAGCCCGCTGCGTCTTTGGGACGAGCGAACATCGTCGCAATTGTCTCGGCGTTTAGCAATTTCGAAGTCGCAGGATTATCGAACGCGGAGGCGAATCGTACAAGGTCGATCGCTGACGCGATCCAGCCACCGTGCGCCTCGAAGGCTTCGAAGTTTTCGCCGCCGTAGACTATCGGCACTTTCGCATCCAATTGCGGTCCGTTCACGGCGGGTCGCTCACGATGCTTCGAGTCGTAGTACCGAACCTCTTCCTGAGCCAGATCCTCTTTCCACGAGCGGCCAAGTTGCATCTGTGAAATACCCGCAGGCGCGAGGACTTTCTGCTTCACGTACGACTCGTAGGGCTGACCACTCAAGTGTTCGATCAAGCGACCGAGCAGCAGATAGCCGACGTTCGAGTACGCGTGTCGCAAACCCGGATTGAAATCAAGAGACAACGTGAGCGTATATCGCACTACGTCCGACGCCCCGACCGGCAACGGTTTATGCAGGGTCTTCGCGACCTCGCGCGGCCGCGAGATCGGGTCAAACGATTTATCACGATCCCAACCGGCTGTGTGCTGTATAAGCTGCCGAATCGTGATCTCGCGCAATCGTTCATCATGCTTCATCGGCAACCATTCTTTTGCTGGAAGGATGTCGAAGACTCGACGATCCATCGCGATCTTCATTCGCGAGCAAAGCTGCATCACGGCTGTCGCGGTGACCGGTTTCGAAATACTGGCGATGCGAAACAGCGAATTCGGTTGTACTACCCGGCCAGAATCTGTATCCGCGAAGCCAAACCCGCGCGCATACACAAGTCGCGATCGACGAGTCACGGCGAGCGCCGCTCCGGGAATGTCATGTTTCTGCAAGAACGCAGTCATGAGCTGATCAATCGGAGCGAGCGCTGGATTCGCTTCACCCGTTATTGATTGCTTTTTCTCTGACGTCTGAGATTTCGTTACCTCTTGAGCTAGCAACGAAGCCGGGTTATGCGTCCAAGCCGCGCCGATCAATAGTGCTTGCAACGATGTCCGTCGAAGAATAGGGGGTCTCATGAGTGGTACTTTTACGTCGCCGAGGTCAACACATAGGAGCAGAAGCCTAATAATTAATAGAAACTGAAACAAAGTCTTATACAATGGAGAATTTTTATCAAGCTAACACCGGGCAGCAGCGAATTGTTGGTCAGGAAATGATGGGTATGAGCACCCGCTTTACGAATGCTCGTATTCAGAAATTGTAGGTTCGTTACAATTATTTGGTATCGTAGGGCGTATATTTGTTGAAACCTTCAGTTGCGAGCTAGCTATCAATGTGGATGATCTCACCTTTTCGTTTCGGTCCAACCTGCGTATTCTGTCTCGCAGTCATGTTTCAAGTTACGAGTCTCCTACCCCAAGAGGCTGCTCAAACCACTTCTCCTTTATCAAACGCCGATCGCATGTCTACAGAAAATCCTTTGCTAAGCCGTAGCACGCTTCCGTTCGAAGCCCCTAAATTCGATTCGATTACGAATGCTCACTATATGCCGGCTTTTGAAACGGGGATTCAGCAGCAGTTGGCTGAGATTGAGAAGATCGCAGATCAATCAGAACCTCCAACCTTTGAAAATACCCTTGTTGCGATGGAACGGACGGGCGAAACGCTTCGTCGCGTTCAAGCTGTCTTCTTTAACATGTGCGCGGCGAACACCAACGAAGAGCTTCAGAAAGTCGAAGCCGAGATCGCTCCAAAACTGGCATCGCATTCCGACAATATTTTATTGAACTCAAAACTCTTCGCCCGAGTTGAAAATCTTTGGAAACAGCGGGATCAACTAGGCTTAGGAGAAGAACAACAAAGACTTCTCAAAGAACAGTACGAGCAATTTATCCGAGCAGGTGCCAAACTTGACGACAAACAAAAGCAGGAGATTCGTTCCATCAATGAACAGCTCTCTTCGCTTTCTACCGAATTTCAAAACAACTTGTTGGCGATTACTAAGGAACAATCGGTGATCGTTGACAGTGTGGCCGAATTAGACGGAATGAGCGCTGCTGAGATAGCAGCAGCGTCTCAAGCGGCGACCGATCGAGGGAAGGAAGGGAAGTATCTACTTGCCATTACCAATACAACGCGTCAACCGATTTTGACTTCGTTGCAGAATCGCGAGCTTCGCCAACGCGTATGGGAAGCGTCGGCACTTCGCGGAGTCGGCCGCAATGGTGGTCTCGACAATCGACCTTTGGTTTTAAAGTTAGCAAGGTTCCGTGCAGGACGGGCTTCGATCTTAGGCTACGAAAACCATGCGGCCTTCACACTCGAAAACCAAATGGCCGAGAAACCAGAAGCGGCCTTCAAAATGCTCAAGGATCTTGCTCCAAAAGTGCTGGTCAATGCCAAGGCTGAAGCAGCGAAGGTTCAAGCGATGATGCGCAGCGAAGGGGCTGACTTCGAATTGCAGCCATGGGATTGGGAATTCTACGCCGAGAAAGTTAGAAAAAAAGAATATCAATTCGACGAGAGTCTCATCAAACCTTATTTTGAGCTCGACAACGTTCTCAAGAACGGAGTCTTTCACACATTCAAGGCACTTTACGGTATTGAGTTCCGCGAGCGAAAAGACTTACCCGTCTATCATCCCGACGTTCGGACTTTTGATGTCTTCGGCGAAGATGGAAAGCAGATCGGTCTTTTCTATGCTGACTACTTTCAACGCGACGCTAAGCGGGGTGGGGCATGGATGGATGCGTTCGTATCCCAATCTCGATTGCTGAATCAAATGCCGGTGATCGTGAACGTCATGAACGTTCCTCGTCCGGCGAAAGGCGAGCCGACGTTGTTGAGCTTGGATCTTGTAACAACCATGTTTCACGAAATGGGACATGGTGTTCACGGTCTCTTTTCTGACGTCGAATATCCAATGCTTTCGGGGACATCGGTTCCTCGAGATTTTGTTGAGTTTCCGTCGACGTTCCATGAAGACTGGGCTATCGATCCGGCCATCTTGAAAAACTATGCAAGACATTACCAAACGGGCGAAGTCATCCCGGCGGATCTACTTGACAAAGCGGTTCGGGCCAGCAAATTCAACAAAGGGTTCGATACGATGGAGTACGTGTCGGCAGCCCTGCTAGATCTCGCATGGCATTCGTTGACCAAAGATCAAATCCCCGTTGATGTTGATGCCTTTGAGCAACAAACGCTTGCCGAATACGGACTCGATTACAAACCGATTCCACCTCGCTATCGAACGCCTTATTTCGCTCACGTTTGGTCGGGCGGCTATTCGGCTGGATACTATGCTTATTTGTGGAGCGAAGTTCTCGCGGCCGACGCGTTTGCCTTTATGCAGACTCGGGGCGGTTTGACGCGGGCAAATGGACAAGCATTTCGCGATGCTATTCTCTCACAAGGCGGTACTCGCGAAGTCATGCAGCAGTATATCGATTTTAAAGGAAACGAACCGACGGTCGACGCTTTGCTAATTCGTCGTGGATTGAATGTGGCAAACTAACTGAATGCTAACCACGATTTTGTATTGATGAATTGGACACTTCACGCAGATCGCCCCTTGTTCGGATTACGATTGAATCGTGTCCGTTGGCTTTAGCCCGAATGTCGAAAGGTTAAGGAAATTAGCTCCCTCTCCCCGCGGTACTCCGTGGGGAGAGGGTCGGGGTGAGGGGCCGAATCGCCTAGGAAACGCAGCCCCTCACCCCAACCCTCTCCCCGGATTACCGAGGAGAGGGAGCCGGAAAATGCTTAACCTTGCGACATTTGGCTTTAGCCCATTGGTATCCGCACAAATCTCAAATCGTTCATGTGCATCGAAGGGAGACGATACGAAAACCTTCCTCCCCTTCTCCCCGAAGACAGGGAGAAAGGAGCTAGAGCGCATTCGTGTAACGCGGCGGCCCTAATGAGTAGCGACATCATTCAATTTGGACTGCCATGCGGTCGTTTTCGTTTATATCGCCTAGTCACCAAGGGATGCGGTAATGCTCGCTACACTGATGACGTGTTAAAAGTTGAAAGCAATGTAGAACAATTGTTCTGATGCACTCAAGTCAATTGCGACATGAGCCAGTCAACCGAGGCAGTCGACGAATCGATGTTCGAACTACTCAACAAACGGCGACGCGAAAGGGGTGTAACCGCTGCGAGGGAAGGGGTGGCCGATAGCTTGATAGGAACGGTCGACGCATCGATTGGAATCGTTGTTTTAGCCGAGTATGCTGTAACGCTGGGCTCTTCGTCGCCAGTATAGAGATGCGCTACATCCGGGTCTGCTGGTTCACCATCCGCCGGCTCGTTAGGCAAGCCAGTATTGACGAGAAACGGTGGCGTCGATGGTCCTGCTTCTCCTGAACCATTGCGATTTTGACGGGCAAGGTAGTTGATTACGACGAGCACATCGATGGGAGCCAGCCTTCGGTCGCCGTCGACATCAACGAATGACTGATTGGGAACAGACGAGCCATCCAATGCAATGCTGCCGTGTCGAGTCAGCGCGTTGATCACTTGCAAAACATCGATCGGCGAGACATCTCTGTCGTTGTTGACATCGACGTTCAGCGTTTGGTTTTGCCAGGAACTTGGAGCTCGAAAAAATCCGAAATCGACATGCGATGTAGCTTGCCCGTTGATAACGAGTGCACTCTGAATTCCAGATACGGGCGCCGTTCCGGTGTAACCCGTCAATGGAGTTACTTTGACGTTGTAGCTTCCAGGAGCAAGACCGGGCAATCGATATTCCCCAGCCATCCCTGTCAAAATTTGGCTGACGGCTCCAAAACGCAGATTGTCAATTCCGATGCGAGTATTCAAGTGGGCTCTAACAATGACATAAGCAATATCAGAGGTTGCTCTACTCAAGGTCAACGTGGTCCGTTGGCCATCGCCAAGAGCAGCCGACGTAACGCGTTCTAGGATTTGTCCTGTTAAAGAATATGCTTCGAGTCGAGCGTAACTGTCCGTTGCGAGTCCAAAGACATCCACGGATACATAGGCTTGAGGATTCGTAAATCGTGCCTCAAGATTCTGATCGTCATCGAACCAGCCGACTTGATTGGTATTTGATAATGGCGCAAACGGAACGAAGACTTTAGTGCCAGTTGAAGCACGGCTATCGGTTGCAACCACAACGGTCCCATTCGCATTCAAACCAACGGCTCGCAGGGTGACGCCGGGATAGGCATTAGTTGGCACGTTGCCCAAAGGCCGCGAATCCGGTTCTACTTTGGATTGAAAATCTACAATACTTCCGAGGGCATCGACGATTTGTACAGTCCAGCCCGCAAGGCCTTGCTCGTTCAATTGGCGTTGCCCGTCGTTGGTTGTATCAGACCAAACAAATCCGTTGAGTCCGCTATTCGCAGTTGCATCAAAGCCAGCAAGGCTTCCTTGAAAAACTCCGCTCGTAATTCCTATTCTTGGATCAATTGCGCGTATTTCGATCGTTCCTGTCGTTCCAATAGGAATGGGAATGCGAAGATCGAGATCGGTTTGATATGCGTTGGGAGAAATCAACGTTGTCCACGAAGCGGCACCGTTCATTCGATACTCAATGCGGCCGATTTTGTTCAAGGTAATATCATTCTGGAGCCCTGAGCTGTTTCTATTCGGCAATGCCTTCGCTTTAGCTGAGCCTTGGAAGCGATAATCATTAGTTAAAGGATCGAATTTACCAACTCCATTTAATTCGAGCGGCACATCAAGAACGTCAAAGATTCCGTCGCCATCCGAATCTTGCCAACCAAGCTGCGCCAAGGTGGCTTGGGCTGTAACCACACTGTTGTAAGCGTTCTCTAGCGAGACGCCGGCCGACATGATACTTCGCTGTTGTTGGAAATTGGCAGTCGGATTGAGATCGGTAGCATTTAAATTCTGGGAATCGTAATAGCCGCGCTTTTGAAAGTAGTTTCCCCCGCCTGGATATTCGTCACGAGCCCAAAACATATGTCCTGTTTCGTGGGTATAGGTCGAGGCTGGACGATTCGATGGCGTGATAAAATATAAGCCGCCCGCGAAAGCAAACGCGCGTGAAAAACTTCCTCCGGATGCAAACAATTCACTGGGAGCGGAGTTCACAATGAAAATCGAAAATGACCAGTCGGTACTATTCTTGGTTCTCTGAGAATCATTAAATTGACGAAAATTGGTATCGAGATTGTTGGACTGATTGAAGCCAACAAAATCAAGAAAATCAGGGACCCAGTTTATATAGTCATTCGATATTCCCTTGATCGGTTCGTAACGAGTAGGAACGGGAGTATCGAGATAAGTGGTATCGATTACCCAATCTAGGGTATGGACGGTCGACTTGGTCGCCAAAAGTCCTTTCCACCAATTAAGTCCCTCTTGAAGATTGGTCAGTACGTCTGCCTTCTGCTGTGGTGTCCAGTCGTATACGCTTGCTACACCGGTGCTTTCCAAAAAGATCGGCGTCACGGCGACTCGACCTAGAAGAAACTCTCCAGTGTCATTGGGTGATGCACCGTAAGGAAGCGAAGCCATCAACTGGCGAGACTCAAGCAATTCCATTGCCAGAACGCAACGGCGACTCGCACGAACCGACTTCGTCCGATTCGAAAAAATCGACCGAACGCGGCTGATGAAGGAATTAGATGATTGAGTTTGCAATTGGGACATTAGGACCAACGCCAATGGTAAAAACTGACGCAACGCCTCTAAACTACTTACCGGCCGGGCTAAGTGCGAACAGCATTTTGGGTTGCTTTCGAAACAAGCGTTTGCGGCTGGCTAACGGTATCGATTATATCAATTAGGACAGGTCAATCTCCTCGAAATCTGCAAAGATGCTATCACGGAGCGAATGAGCTTGCTCTGACAAGTCAGAGGAATAAGCGATTTCCGACAACTCACTATCGTCCAACCAAGCACCGTCCAGCGAGTCTTTTTCACTAGCAACACTTGCCCAAACCGAATCTTCTGACGACGGCGTTTGCAACGCGTCTCCAGTCGAATTATCGCCCGAGGAACCGCTTCTCTCCGACAGGCGAACTCCGGCCTCGCCAGCGATCACCGGAGCCAAATCAGCACCAACTACACTAGTCGGCACCGGCCGCATAGCTTGCGAAGCAGGAATCCAAGTCGAGGCACTCACATCCGTAGCCCCTTCCCCTTCGCCAGCGCCACGGCTTCCACGATTGATAGCGTTGATCACTAACAAGACATCGATCGGCGAAGCAAATCCGTCGCCGCTCACATCGACAAACGGTGGAACCGCTCCACCGACGCGTGGATTGACCAGGGCTGTCGAAGAGCCAGTTCGAGCAAGGTAGTTAATGACTTGGAGTGCATCGATCGGCGAAACAAAACCATCGCGATTCACGTCAAGATTGTTGGCTTGATTGGTATACGGATTACCCTGAATAATTACCGACCAATCTTCGACTTCACCATCTGCTGCCTCTCCAACTGACGTGAGGTTACGAGCCGAGCTATATCGGAATCGAGCATACGTCGATCCCGATCGAGCCGAACCTGGCACGGTAAAGTTGATGACATTGTTTCCATTCACCAAGGTATCATTCAGCGAAGTGGTGATACGTTCGGAATCGGAAAAGGCACCGTCAGCATTGAAGTCGACCCACGCCGATAGATAGCCAGGCCGATCAACGGCAACACCGGATGCCGAGACCGTCAACTGCGAGCTGTAGCCTTGAACCAGATTCTGGTTGAAAACGACTCCATCGTCTTCGTCTGTGTTATTCGGTCGGGCATCGGCATCAGAGGTTTCCCCGTTA